>Ga0209317_1000605_pt1 | contig 40708 bp, 43 predicted proteins | sample RifGroB2_FD_183994 | JGI IMG/M metagenome (GOLD analysis project Ga0209317, IMG submission 183994) | Soil microbial communities from Rifle, Colorado, USA - Groundwater B2 (SPAdes) (version 2) | ecosystem: Environmental > Terrestrial > Soil > Unclassified | place: Rifle, Colorado | collected... | reverse complement strand
CTGAATTGAAGGATTGGCTGACCCTCAAAGTGCGCCCTATGTTCGAAGGGCGGATCTTAGAAGTTAGTGAGGACGTCATGTTTAAGTGGCGACTGCTTGTTGACGTTGGACGGAAACAGGGCCACACCTTCACGCAACCAGACCTGATAATCGCCGCCACCGCGATAGTTCACGGCATGACGGTCGTCACACGAGATACCGATTATGAGCTCACGCGAGCCTCGGTTTTCAATCCTTGGACAGATCCAGTTCCCTCCTGAGAGAAGTCCGTGCGGCTATTGCAGCACGAAAACCCTATCCACAGAGATGGAGGGGATGAAAGGGATAAAGGCCATAAGACCGAGACTTTAGGTCGTTACCCCAAAAAGCCTCTGGCTTTTGCATTTATCTATCCCCTGCATCCCGTTTATCCCCGTTTATCCCTGTTTAATGCCTTGCTTTTCTTTGCGTATTTGCGGCTTTGCGTGAGCGGGTAATGCGCGCTGAGGTGTTCGGGGTTTGAAACAGGAATATGCTGTGCTATGATAGGCACCTGTCTGGGAGGGAATATGGCAACGGCTTCCATTAAAAAAGAAATCATCACTCATGTAGAAAGGCTTCCTTCTTCGCTGCAGCGGCAGGTGCTTGAATTCACCCGCGCCCTGGAACGCAAACAACTAAAGGGAATGCATGGCAAATCCCTTCTTCCCTTCGCGGGGACCATTCCGTTAGCAGACCTGGAAGCGATGACCCAAGCCATCGAGGCAGGTGGCGAACAGGTCGACGAAAATGAGTGGTAGAGTCCTACTCGACACCAACACCATCATCGCTTTATTCCTTTATTCTCAGGGGCAGGCCCATTCCCGAAAATGACATCTGGATAGCTTCTCTTGCAGAGCAGTACCGGCTGACCTTGATTTCACGTGGAGAGACGAGCAATGAAGTACCCCCTGAATACCACATCGAAACCTGTTGTCGGCGCTCAGGCAAAGAAACTCCTGAAAGCGGTGAAGGAAGGCAAATCAATGACCAACGACGCCGCGCAGATCACCATTAACCGCTTGATCGCCAGAAGGCGGGGTCACGATGCCGGACAGAAAAAAGCCGAAGTTCGCTGATTTCGTCTTATCCCTCGACGCTGTTGAACAATGGTCCCCTGGCATGGAAGTTTCCGGCCAGGGGTTTCGTTCAATAAGGGGCGAGCACTAAGGGGCTGTCGGGGAAATTCCGCCACAAAAGCGCTGCAGGCTTTACGAACGGCTCTCTCTTCAGGGCGATGTCGAGGATGACGTTGGTATCTACGAGGACTTTCAACGCGGTTTTTCCTCCAGGGCTTGGCGACGCTCCGACTTCCAGTCCCCAAGATCCGCCCCCTCGATGATGCCAATCCAGCGGTCAACTGAACTCTTGTGCCTTTGCACCTGGTTCAGGTCCACCGCATGTCACTCCGGCGCCTCCTCGGCGTCCAAGAAGACCACCAGCGCCCTGGCCCTGCGGATGCCCAGAGGCTTCTCCTTCAGTTCCACAATTCCGTCATGGTACAGTGCTTCCACCGCCTGCCGCATGGTCCTATCCTCCCGTGGCTTGCCATTTGAGGGGGTGCTCTCGATGAAGGTGCCAGGAACTGGATGACCTGGCCCATTGCTACAAGTAATGTGTTACATATCAACGAGCTGAACGCAAGAAGAGGTGAAAAAACGCGATGATCGAACCTACTAATGCAGAGCAACTGATCTGAAAGGGGTTCTTTTTTGTGACTTTTGTGCGTCACAAGGACCTCCTCCCCTCTCTTCACGCGCCCGAGATAATTGGGAAGATGCTAAGGCTGCGTACACAGACACAAAAAGACCGTCGAGGCGGTGTGAACCTGGCGGTCGGTAGTGACGGATCAGAGTGCGGGAGGAGGTAAAAGCCAGTTTTCAACGGTGAGATCCGGGACTCGCTCGTACTCGCGGGTATTGTCGGTAACGAGGATCAGTCCAAGGGATCGAGCATGAGCGGCGATCAGCATGTCATTTGGGCCAATCACCTCACCCCGGTTTTCCAAATAGCTCCTGATGCTGCCATAGTGAAGATCTGCGTCTATGTCGAGCGGCAGGACCTCGATGTTTTCGAGGATCTCCTCGACCTTGGCGGGGAGCTTAGGAGAGCCTTTCTTATCGGCACCGTAGCGCAGCTCGCTAGCGACAATAATGCTGGTACAGATCGCTTCCTCACCAAACGTCGTTATTCGGCGCATCACAGGCCCGCGAGGATTTTTCATAAGGTGAGAAAGGATGTTGGTGTCAAGGAGGTAGATAAGAGAATCCATCATCAGAGATCCACATCATCCAAAGGCAATAAGCCTTCGTCAACATTGGGAAACTCTTCGTCTAATGGTTCCCAGGTCTCGAGGAGTTTGAGGAGTGATTTCTTCTTCGCCGGCTCGATAATCAGCCGGTCCCCCTCTTTATGGATCACTGCCTCATCACCAGGCAACTCGAACTCCCGAGGGATGCGGAGAGCCTGGTTCCTGCCATTCTTGAAAAGCCTAATGTGACGTTCTGCGACTGCCTTCATAACCCTTCCTGCGATTTTGGCCTATGCCGAGACATATGCTAACACACCATGTTGCCTCTGTCCACAATTTGGAGGCCATATTGCGGCAAATCCTGTCAATGATTGCTTCGCTGCGAAGTATAGCAATCACCCAGACCGCTTTCCCAGATGGAAAGCGGCGAAAGCAAACTCCGCAAATCTACCCGTGTAAAACTGGCAGCCGCAATGGAGCTTAATGCAGAGCAACTGATCTGACGGAGCCTTTCACCCAAAAAGCCTTTCTCCGTGCTCCACATGGATACCCGTGTGCTCCGTGTCGAAATGTTTTTTTCTTTTTGCAGTTATCCCCTGCATCCCCTTCATCCCTGTTTAATGCCTTGCTTTTCTTTGCGTCTTGGCGGCTTTGCGTGAGTGCCTGAGGTGTTCGGGGGGTCACGTTTACCGCCGAGGTCGCCGAGAGCGCTGAGGGTACCCCTGGCTGGCGCCGTGATTCACTTCGCGCACTCCGCGTGCTCTGCGGTCCAGTTGCTTTTAGGAGTTGGAAAGCCGGTTTAGTGAAGTAGTCAGGCGAGCCAAAGCTGATGGGCCGCAGCATGTTCTATGGGCGGGATGAAGTGGTCGTCATCTCAACAGAGGAATTCCGGCGGCTCACTGGGCAAATTACGGGGGAAGCGCTTATAGAAGCCCTCCAATCATCTCCGTACCGGGAGGTGGATATCGAACCACCGCGTATTGAAATGCCAGTTAGGGAAGTCGAATTATGAGGCGATGGGGGTTGGACACCAACAAAAACCGGCTCTTCTCTCACTTGAAACAATAGACTTTGCAACTTTACATCCCCTGCATCCCCTGCATCCCCTTCATCCCTGTTTAATGCCTTGCTTTTCTTTGCGTCTTTGCGGCTTTGCGTGAAACATTGAGTAAGGGTTGGACATCGTGCAGGCACAACCAGCTTTTCAACCCTTTCTCGATTGCCTGCTGAACATGGAATCCAAAAATTTCCAAAGGAAAAGCATGTTCTTCGAACATATGGGCGAGGGCTTGGGCGTCTCTACGTGCTGCGGCGAGATAGCCGCGAGCCCGAGTCTGGTTTTGCAGTTATCACCTGTATCCCCTTCATCCCTGTTAAACGTTGTTTCCTGCGTCTTGGCTATAACGTGAAAGTCCCGTCAGGTGCTCATTATTTCGCTGCCATCTCCATAACTTTCTTTACTGCGGCAACCGTATCAGCCATGTCTATATCGCTCAGGGTCGGATGAACAAGAAACATCAAGCTGGTCTCCCCTAGCATCTTGGCGACCGGCAGACGGTTGGCAGGACGTATTGCGTCGAAAGCCTTCTCCAAGTAGATCTCACTGCAACTGCCGCTGTAACAAGGGATTCCCTCGGCAGCAACGGCATTCATGATCCTGTCCCGATCCCATCCCTCATTCAACTGGTCTGGCCGCAAAAAAGTATAGTATTTATAATAGGCATGCTCGATGTCGGCTTGCGGAACAGTAAGCCGCAGTGCCGGAATGGTGGCAAACCCTTTGGTCAGAAGGTCGGCGTGTTGCTGTCTAAGTCGGGTCCATTCCGGCAGTTTGCGCAGTTGTACCCGCCCAATGGCCGACTGCATCTCCGTCAGCCGCCAATTGGTGCCAAAGGATTCGTGCAGCCAGCGAAACCCGGTAGGATGCGGCCTGTTATACACGCCGTCATAGCTCTTGCCATGATCCTTAAATTCCCACGCTTTACGCCAGACGTCCTCGTTGTTTGTGGTGAGCATCCCCCCTTCCCCGCCGGTGGTCATGATCTTGTCCTGGCAGAATGAAAAAGCGGCTACGTCGCCAAGAGAACCGACTGGACGCCCTTTGTAGGTCGCCCCATGACACTGGGCGCAGTCTTCTATCACCTTTAGATTGTGCTCCCGCGCCAGCGCCATGATCTTGTCCATATCGCAGGGCCAGCCGGCAAGGTGGACACAGATAATTGCCTTGGTCCTGGGGGTAATGTGGGGCAGGATGGTCTCGGCAGTGATGTTCTGGCTGACTGCGTCGACATCGGCCAGAACAGGGACGGCACCGCGCATGACGCAACAACTTGAAGATGCGATGAAGGTGCGGGGAGTCACGATGACCTCGTCCCCGGCTCCGATTCCCAAGGCGACGAGAGCCAGTTCGAGTGCGACCGTTCCGTTTGCAAGGGCGACCGCGTATTCGCATCCCGCTTGGACAGCGAATTCTTTTTCAAACTCGCGCCCTTCCGTCCCGGTCCAGTAATTTACCTTGCCGGAGCCAAGCGGAGCCATGGCGGCCTCGATCTCGTCCGCGGCGAAGAAGGGCCAAGGGGCAAAAGAGGTCGTGCGTACTGGAGTCCCATCCTCTACTGCCAACGTCTGATTCACAATTCCTCCAGCGATTTGATATATTTTGCTGGGCTCCCGGCTACCATTACGTAACTTTCCACGTTACGTATCACCGTAGATCCCGCGCCTATCAACGAATGATCCCCCACCTTCAGATTGGGAATAATAGTGGCGCCCGCACAGACAAAAGTCCCAGTCCCGATGCTTACTGTGCCGCACAAGGTGCTCCCTGGGGCAAGGTGCACGCCATCGCCGATGGTGCAGTCGTGGTCCACGCTCGCCTTGGTATTCACGATCACGTTCCGGCCGATGTTGCTGTCGGAGTTGATCACTGCTCCGGCCATGATCACGGTACCGCCGGCAACGGTCACTCCGCGCCCCAGTTGTGCAGAAGGATGCACGGCCGAAACGAGGCCGAAGCCGTTGGCGGCAAGCCAGCCGGCCACGGCGCTCCGGGCCCTGTTGCTGCCGATGGAAACGATACCGGCACGGACGCCGGCAGCAGCTTCAAGGAGCTCACTCTTGCCGCCGATGACCGTGTAGCCGAAGAAGGTCGCCCCTTTCAGCGCCGGGTCATCGTCGATGAGGAAAGCGAGTTCATAGAGCCCCTGCCGCTCGATGATGTCGATGACCACCTTGGCGTGGCCGCTCGCCCCAAAAACGAAAATCTTTTTCCTAGTTGCATCTTGATCCATGGTCGGGTCTGCCTTCAGATCTATTTATCTGCTGCCTTGAAAAGGCTCCATCGTCGCCTGCCCTTCCTGAGAGATCCCCTCACGCTTGAACACCTTGCTGCAGGTCATCCAAAGGATTTTCAGGTCGAGCCAAAAACTTTGATGATCAACATACCAGACATCCAGCTTGAACTTCTCTTCCCAATTGATGGCGTTCCGACCATTAACCTGTGCCCAGCCGGTTATGCCAGGCCGAACCTGATGGCGGCGAGCTTGTTCAGAAGAATACAGCGGAAGATAGTGCATCAACAAGGGTCGCGGTCCAACTAGACTCATTTCACCTTTTAGGACATTCCATAACTCAGGTAATTCATCGATGCTAGATGAGCGCAAAAAATCTCCAAATGGGGTCAATCGCTCTGCATCTGGCAATAATTTCCCGTTCTTACCGACGGTATCCTGCATTGTCCTAAACTTCAACATTTCGAACGCTTCGCCATGCAAACCTGGACGTACTTGTCTAAACAGAACGGGACTCCCCATTTTGCGGCGCACCTGCCATGCCACATACCCGAGCAAGGGAAATAAAAGAATCAGCCCCACCGCTGCCGCCAAAAAATCGAAAATTCGTTTCATCGGTGTTCCGCTACAACTTTATCTAACGTAGCCGCAAGCTTTGCCGCGAGCATTCGGAAATCATGATTGTCATGTACATAGACACGTCCTGCTCGACCCATCGCAGATCGTTCTTCAGCGGGCAAGGCAACCAGCGACGCTATCGCCTTAGCCAGTTCAACAGGATTGCCCGGCCGCACTGTAATGCCTGCCCCCGCGTCTTCAACAGGGTTGTTGGACGCGTCACAACAAAAAACAATTGGCCTTGCGGCCGCAAGGAAATCAAAGAGCTTATTTGAACTAATCCCAAATTTGAACACCGGTGCATCTATCAGATTAAACACGAAGCCATCTGCTTCGACGGCCAAAGCAGGGATATCGTGTTTGGGAACAGGCGCACCAAATTCGACATTATTCAAAACTAGATCACGCGCTAAGGTAATCAAGTTTGGTTTTAAGGGACCATTGCCAATCAACCGCAACCGTACGTGCGCCATCTCCGGCATTTTCTGGATCTGAGCCATCGCTTCCAATAGGCAATCCAAACCATTAGCTTGCCCATGAGCACCAAAATACATCAGCGTAAATTGGTCCCTATCGGGTGGCTGAGCAGGCTCTGGGTAACCTTCCAGTTCAACACCATTTGGAATCCACACAATCTGATCGGCGTCCACCCCCAACGGCACAACATAGTCTGCTGCTTTTGGCAAAAGAACCACAATACGATCCGCACGTTTATACAACCACTTTTCAAGACAACGAAGTGCTTTAGTTACAAACCCGTCGTCAGACAATCTACCCATATCTACCAGCGTCTGCGGCCAAAGATCCCTTACCTCAAAGATAAACGGAACTCGAAACCGTCTTGCTAAGATCGCACCCGACCACGCAGCAAAGGGATGAACACTGGAACCGATAATCACATTCGGACGTGGAAGATTATGAGTAACGGAAGGCAGCAAAACACGTAAAGAGTAGGCTAACATATTCAACATGCGACCGCCTCCGTTACCCTTGTACTGTGACGTACGCACCCATAGAAATTTCACGCCATCGAAATCAGTGATACGTCTATTTTCCCTGGCTATTAGCCGCTGCCTTCCAGTATTCAACTCGACACTTGCAGCAATGACTGTGGTGCTCCAGCCTAAAGCCAATAGATGTCGAGCAAGACTGTAATGGCGGGTTCCACCGGCTCCCCCAGGTTCCTGGGCATAATGGTTCAGCATCCAAACGTGTTTCATTTGATAGTCCTGCTCCGAATTAATATAAAAGGCAAAAAACACTGGATATGTCAAAATATCTAGAAAAAGTGACATCTGAATCAGCAGCTTATACGGTAAAAGAAATCAGGCAAAGATTCAGCTAAATCTAGGAATGAACGAGTGTCTACCTCAACTCTGTAAAAAGGTGGTCTACAATCAGCTTTGCGGCATTACCTAGGCCATAAGGCTCGATCCCCTCCCCTTTAGAACCAATACTACTATAAAGTGCAGACAGCACCGTTCCAGTATCTAAGGGCGGAGCGAGTCGATTCCATCGTGCTTCGACCAACTCGATCCATTCAGTTTCATCCCTCAAGGTTACGCAGGGAACTTTATAGAAAAAGGCTTCTTTCTGTACACCACCCGAATCTGTGGCTATCAATGACGCGTTTTTTTCAAGTTGTACCATATCTAAGTAACCTAATGGATCAATAATTGTAAGGTCAGGTGACAGCTTATAATTCATCTCAGAAAGAACTTTACTAGTGCGAGGATGCATAGGCCAAACTACGGGTATATCTTTTGCCACAGCTGAGAGCGCAGTGACAATAACAGCCAAACGATCAGGATTGTCCGTGTTTTCCGCACGGTGAATGGTAGCCAGAATATAGTTTTTCTGTTTCAGACCGAGCCGCCGAAATAACCCAGTTTCGCTAACAGCAGCTGAGGAGTAGTGGAGCGCCACATCATACATCACATCACCTACAGGAAGAATCTGGTTCTGTCGAAATCCTTCACGAACCAAATTTTGTGCGGCAGCGGTAGTGGGCGTGAACAGCCAGCGAGAGATCCGATCGGTTAGTACACGGTTTATTTCCTCTGGCATCGACATATTGAATGAACGCAGGCCAGCTTCGACGTGCGCCACTGGTATTTGCATCTTAATCGCCGCCAAGGATCCTGCCAAGGTGGAATTAGTGTCGCCATAAACCAGCACAGCATCGGGTTTTTCAACTTGAAGAATTTTTTCGATCTCAATCAACATCCGGCCAGTCATTTCACCGTGACTGCCACCATGAATATCGAGCTGATAAGTTGGCTTTTCCATGCCCAATTCAGCAAAAAATACATCGGACATGTTGGCATTGTAATGCTGTCCAGTATGGACAACTATTTCGCGTATGACAGGTTCCGCAACGGCGGCAGTATTATATGCTGTTATAATCCGGCTAACTGCTGCGGCTTTTATAAATTGAGGTCTAGCTCCAAGAACAGTTACTATTTTTATCACTCTAACTCCACCTTTACAGAAGTAATATAACGTGCACTACGACTTTAACAAATCAGCATAAAGGTTAATAAGTTTGGCCTCTTCAATCTCCCAATTATATTGATTTAGAACAACTTCACGTCCTTTTTGCCCCATGATTTCACAATTCTTTGCATCATTAATCACACCGACGATGGCATCAGCAACTGCCTGTGGATCCTTAGGATCTACGAGTACGCCTATACCTTCTTCCAGAACAAAACTTTCCCAATGAGGAAAATTGGAAGCGATCACTGGAATACCGGCTGACATATATTCGAATAATTTGGTAGGCTCACTTTTCAAATGATTAGCAATTGGCAAAAATGTAACAATGCCAAAACGTGCCGAGGAAAGTAGGTCAGCAACCTGACTGCGTGATTGCCACCCCAAGTAATTGACCCGTTTCCAGCCAGGCAGTGTCTTTAATTGATTACAGAATTCAGGCGGGGAAATAATTCCCGCAATGCTAAGCTCAAACTTAAAATCATCGGGAAGTAATCCTAGTGCTTCAACCAGTTCCTTGATCCCTCGGTTGGGGGAAGCTCCGCCAACATAAGCACCAATAAGGGGCCGTTGATGTATTGGTAAAGAAGAACCCGTAAACAACTCAGATAATATTGGGAAATTGTGGACCAGAATTGTTTTATTTCGATCAAATTTTTTAAAAAGAGAATTTCTTGTAATGATAATTGCATCAAAGTATCTAGTTGAAAAATTCTCAAATGCGTCTACCAATTTGGCTGTTAACTTACGTAGTGGAGGCCAGATCCACGTTTTATCCAAAATAGTATTTGCCGTCTCTTCATGAACGTCATATACAACTTTTTTACCGAGCAAGGACAATAAAATACCAACCGGTATAAGTTCTGGGTCATGAAAATGATACAAATCCCCATTAAGTTCAAGTGCTTTTCTGAATATTGCAAATGTGGTTAAACACATTCTTTGGAATCTGTTACCCGGGATATCGACAGCAACAATGTTTACGTTATTACGCGTTGTTGATGCTTCAATAGGAGCGATTAAGTAAACATCGTGCCCTGTTTTTGCTAATGCCGAGCACTCCTTTACAAAAATCCGCACATCAAAAGGCTGATGCACTGATGTTAAATGAACAACCCTCATTTTACGATCCATAACACACCTTATTGTTTTTTTGTTCGCTTTGCATTGGCGAAGCAGTTGACAATCTAAGGTAGCTAAGATAAACACCTGCAAACATATACAGATTGCGAGCACTAATAAAGCCACCACTTTTTTGATAATTTAGAAGAACGAACAACAGAAGGATGAGATAGGTGACTCCATCTTTAGTTTTGCATATTCTTGGTGCGAGTAAGAGCAAGGACAACATACTAAGGCCAAACAACAAGAAGCCGATAAAGCCCGTCTCTGCAAATGCTTCCAAAAAAATATTATGCGGGTAAATATTTCCATCAGACTGGTAACCAGCAATACCGTAACCTCCAAGCCCTACGCCAACAAGCGGCGAATCTGATATGACTTTCAGAGCGGTAACAAATTCAGATACACGTAAAGCTCCATCACGTGCACCTGTATCTGATCCGATAGATGCAAATCGTTGGAAACTGCGTTCCGCACCCTGCCACTGAAGCAGTATCGAGACTGCAACAACAGTAATTAGGCTGTAAAGAGGAATTTTTTTCAAGCGAGACCCCTCCGTCTTATGAAGAAAAAGTCCCAGAAAAAATAATATCCCAGTGAAAAGTATCGGACCCCTAGATCCAAGAACAAACATAGTTGCAACACCTAAGATAGCAAAACAGCCTTTAGCAAAGCTCATTCTTGCTTGAAGTGAAAGAATGCCTAATCCAATCACACTTCCCAATGCGAGATAATCAGGAATCTTTGAAGTTTCCCTTTCCATACGGCTCATATATAAAATAAGATCAATGCTTCCGAACATGATGTAAATGGAAAGAATTATTAAAGAGGTAATCAATGACAGAGCTAGTAAAAAACGATTAAACTGTATGAAATGCTGGTAAGTATTGAAGCAAATGACAGGAAATATAAAAGCGAAAATATTTAACAATAAAACCAAAGCTTTGTGTTTAAAATATTCAGGTGAAACAGTGTAAATGGAGGAAAAAAAATACCATGCAAAAAAAAGTAATACCGATAAAAGCGTCAAAAAAATATTTCCACGGCATTTTACAAAACCCTTATGAACACGGCATAAAAGAATCGCAAGGAGTCCCAGGGCGGATAAAAAAGTAGGGTCTATTGGAAAGATTGGCAGCCATTTTACCATGCCAGAATATGCAAAAAGCACAAGGAAGCCACTAGATAATATAGGACTGAGAATGAGCTTCATAAAGAAACGATCTTTGCAAATGGTCTTAACAACAGGGACCATTCTGCTTTGGATAAAAACAGCAACGATTTAATACTTAAGCGAAATTGACGACTATAAATCCACAACATGTACAGCAAGTTAACGAAAGCAGCAACCATTTGCGCTAATGCTGCCCCTTCAACGCCTAGAGTAGGTACGAGTAAGAAAGCCAAAGCAGAGATTAGAAAAATGTTAACAAACGCCATCCGACTGCCAAATTTGTGTAGCCCAATACCAGCTAATGCATTATACAGGATGCCACTCAACCCTATGAAAGTCATACCAATTGACAAGATTACCAGCACCCTATGGATATCAGAAAATTCTTTACCAAAGAAAACAGTTACAATCTCTTTTGAAAAAACTGCAACAGGCAGCATACAAAACGCGGATAGTAAGGCAACCACCTTGAATACCTTAAGCGTAACTTTGGTGCCTTGATCATTAGATTCACTATTTGCAACATGTGAGTAAATAACGGTCCCTAATTGTTGGGGGAGATTTGCAAACAATGTAGGAATGGTGCCTGCTGCAACAAACAGTCCTACAGCACGCATTCCGACTAGTGATTCCAGAATATAATAATTAATGCGTTGAGCTCCAAACCCACCTATCCCCGCAATGAATAAGTGATACCCATGTTGGAAACATTTAGTAATAATTTGCGGGCGAATGTGTTTTAGTGAAATCGAAAAGCCGTTTCGAAGCTGCAACACAAGTATCAAAGTGAAGGCCAATGACATCGACAAGACATATGCAATTAGCGCATTATCAACAGATACGCTAAAAAAGCCCCAAATGACTAAAATTCCAAATAGATAGATTATGTTTTCCAGAAGAATGGAGAGGCCATAACCTCTGAACTGTTGTCGTGCAAGCAAGAAATGCCGCATCGTAGTTAATAAAATACTAACACTTGTTGCTAGAACGAGTAAAATATTTTTCTGAGTGCTGAAGTGCCAATACCAATTCATGCAATAGCTAGCTGGGATAGAAAAAAGTGCGATGATAATGAGAAAGTAAACTATAATTGTACTTGTAACTTGATCGTTTGGAAATACCTTTGAACCAACTATATAAATTATTGTCTCTGGAAATCCAAACTGTAAAAATAGAGATGCTAAACTAATTGAAAGAACTAGCATCGCAAGGACACCACGGTCAGCAGGACCTAAAAGCCTAGCTAAAAGAATTGCTATTGTAGTTCCTATTGCGATTGAAATAAAACGATAAAAAAGCATCTGTGCAGAATGAGAATAAAAAGACATGCGCAACTCTCCTACTGCGTGACCTGCATAACTTTCAACAAAAGGCTTACCTGTGTATCAAAGGACATTTCCAGTTCGGCGTATTTCCGAGCGTTTTTGCCCAACTGTTCCATCAAATCCTTGTCCTTGACAATATTTTCTATGGCGTCAGCGGCGTTTCGAATAAAATTATCCGGAGACACCAAAATCGAGGCCCCCGGCAGCATAAACCGGCGCTGTGAACCAGACTTACCGTCCACACTTAGCGCAACACGTCCACATGCCATAGCCTCTCTCACTATACTCCCACCATGTGGGTCCTCTTCCAACAAAGGGACAATGTCCATGGCATTGGCATAGTTGGTAACCTCAAGCCACGGCACCCAATTGGTTAGAATGGCACGCTCTTTCAAGCCGCTTTCCTCGATCAGATCTTGGATACCTTCATACCAAGGACCACCACCCACCAACAACAATTTAAACTGCGTAAAACCCCTATCTTGCAATTCCTTTGCTAGGTTGACAGTGTTTCCTACCTGCATATTGGTTTCGATTCGCCCAATCCAGCCAATCACAATATCGTCCGAGGATATGCCAATGCTGTTTCGGAATTGCTCACGCTCTAGCATTGGGATGGGATGAAAATGTTCTGTGTCGACCGCATTATTAAGTTCATGACACTTTTTAATTGAAACACCCTTTCGTATCAGTTCCTCGAATACGCCGGGCCATCCAAAATATCCGTCAATCAAACTGTCGATTTTAATCCAACGATAAATGCAATAGAGAGTTTTTTCGACCTGGACAAGACTACATCCAATCAATCTGTAATGTTTAATATTAAGAATTCGGGAAGTTATACCGCAAAGCAAGCTGCCAAGTCCACTCCCAGAGACAATAACGTCAATAGAGTGTGTGCGGCAGTATGCAACGAGTGCTTTTAAGATAGGTACAAGTTTCCACGGTCGAAACAAATAATCTTTTCTTCGCAAATGGACCGGTATATAGCAAACACTAGCATACGCGGATACGTATTCCTGCATTCCCTCGCCATATAAATAAGCCCAATGTACTTGGTGGTTTTTTGCAGAAATTCTTTTGATAATCTGGTAGGTTTGGGTCTGCTGCCCACCAAGATTCATTGATTCGTAGAAAAACAAAATATTCATTAATTGACCATCCATGAAGAAACTGTTTCCTCGCCGACCATGAACAAGGCATCAAGGATAGATAGCCCTGGAACGAATTCTGAGACTTTAAATTGCGGGTACACGGGATGTTTAAAGTTGTTATATTGCAAGTTGATGCTGTTTTGAACAAAAAGCTCTTCTTTCAGATAGCCCTGTGCACCCCCACCGCATAAATAGGTGTCCGCTTCAATTTTCTGCAGTAGCTCTATCAGCAGTTCAGTGCTTTTCGTCTGCGTGTTAAGTGTAGAACTATAGACAATCTTCGTGTTCATCTTAAGCAACGACATAACGTTCACAATAAAACTCATATTTCTTAGCATTAAGTTGCATTCTGTGTCAGCAAAATAGTTTTCAACAAGATGGAAATACTCTTGAAAAAAAGGCGCTTTCTTATAAGCCATCTCTATGGTTTTAATGCAATTTACATTGGTTTTTATATCAGTTGAGTTTATTGTCATTTCACGAATTGGTACTCCAATTACACCAGGCATATTCGGTTTGTTTATCGTTATCGACAGCCAGTTGGGTTGACCATTAACCAACAATTTCACTCTTCTGCCCCAGAAAGCAGCATCTCTTGGATTGTTCTCAACGTGATCAAGCACTACCCAGCAATCCGATTTGGCAATTTTATTAAAAAAGCCGCACCATGGCAAAAAATCAGGTTGATGCACAGTTGCTATCATAGGTAATTCACTGCCTTTGAATAGACCGAAGTATTAGCTACTTCAAAATATTGCTCATAAAGTTTGCCAGCTCGAACTTGATCGTCTGTTTTCACAATAACTTTCCGTATATTCTTTTCTGTTTTAACTTTATCAAGAAAAGCTTCGATGAGCAGTTTTCCATATCCTTTGCCTTGAAACTGTTCATGCACTACCACTTCTTCCAGCTCATAACCAAATCCTAGATACCTAGGCATGGCAAATCGGTTGCATGTAAGGATTCCGACTGGAACATGTAGATCATTTCCCACAAGTATGGAGAATTGTGGGTGATCGAACAAATTGTTATGAAGAACATAGTCTTGGAATTGACCCATGGAATATGAAAGGCTACCTCTCAACTCCTTCAAGCACTCGTATGCGAATTCTACAGTATTCGCCGAAAGATTATTTAGCTCGATCATAAAGTTAATAATGCCCTTTCTATGGTAGAAATTTGACGATCTTCAAGCATGGGATGAAATGGAATTGAAAATGATCTATCTATTATGTTCTTGGCAACTGGATAGTTAACTTTCTCACTCTCTGGGCACACAAAACTGAGCTCACAGGATGCCTCAATCTGGGTTCGTGCTAGTTTTTGCAGCCAAGCCGTTTTTAGCCTTTCAGTGTCAGCAATAATTAGAAACCGAGAAGGTACGTCATTGGCATTGTTCCTCAGAAAAGAGATGCCACGTTTTTCTAAAATCCGGCTGAATGTTTGATACACTTGTAACATTCTCATTTGGATTGCGTTGAGATGTGTGAGGCTGCCAAGCGCTACTGCAGCATTTATGTTATTCATCTTCAAATTGTAACGTGGCTCTGATTCATACAGGTACTGGTCTGAGTAGGAACACAGGCTTTTCGCTCTATCAAAGATTTTGATGTCATCGGTAAGTATCGCTCCACCATCAATTCCATTAATCAATTTGCTGGGATAAAAAGAAATGATAACTACATTAGCACCAGTTACCTGCTGTGATCGGCTCAAGAAAGATTGACAAGCATCCTCAATCAAAAAGCCATTTTGATGATTCCATTGTTTACATGCTGGCGACACTACACCAAAATGGTCCGGTACGATAGCTGCTAATGCCTCTGATCCATGCATTTGTACAGGCAAACTTGCAGTCTCCATATCCAAATCGCCATACACCACATTATACCCAGCAGCTTTAATCGCATTTACAACTGAGTAACAAGTACTTGCTGAAGCAGTAAGGATGCTTTTCTGGAAAAGCTCTGCAGCCTTGAGGGCTAGGAATACCGCAGAGAATCCATTTGTGGTCAAAACAACATACTTTTTGTTAAAAAGCTGCATCAAACTACTTTCCAGTAGTTGGAGATGAGGACCGTATACGAGATGACCATTACTGATCGCGTCGGAACAGTTATCCAACTGCTCCTGATAGATAGGGATTTTAATTCTGCTAATCAGGTCATTCATAAAAGTGTTTATCAAAATATGTATCTGAGTGAATTAGTAGGTAGATAAGGTTATGACCATCAAACAGATGCTCTTCTAGGTTTCTTCTATCACCTTCTACAAGTCTGCCATGATTATAGCATTTCCATCTCGTCCATTCTGAATCAGTCAGGTAAAGCGAATCCTCGAATAGATTGAAGGGTTCTTTTTTATCGTAGGCCTCATATAAGAGGCCGAACTCTGCCGAATCATTGTCGGACCAAAAATCAAGGTTGTTAAGGCCCGTCATGCCACCATGACTGGCCACTCCGGCGATGTTGATATCGAACATTGCATTGATAACCGCGATGTCCCTTTTAAGACACCGTCGAGCTGATTCATTCCAGATGGCAGATTGATCCACAACTTCTGAGTGATACCCGATCTCATGGCCTGATTCAATTAGCTCTTTGATTATTCGATAATTTTCAAAAGAAAACGGGTTATACTCCTTAGCATGCAACCGAACAAAGAAGGAGCCTTTGATACCCAAACGGTTGAAAATTTCTCCGAGCCTACTTGCCTTTTTTACTGAAAAGTCAATGTCCACTCGGTTCACAATTAGTTTGTTTATTTCACCTTCTTTTTTTTTCTTGACATAGTCAGCACAAGTACAGAAACAATACCCCTGATCTAAGGCAGTTTTGAATTGGAACTCTAGATTATCGAAAGTGAACGCAAAAGGCATCTGACCCATTTAGAACCTCTAATCCGTAAATTCTTTTTCTAGATTGGACTTACTAGGGAAATTAACCAAAACCCCCATTCCTTTCTTTTGGAAAACTACCATACTACCGAGAGCTACCGCTGAAGCTCCGCCTTCTTTAACGACTTCACCTATGTGATTGACATTGCCTGCACCACCATGGGCAATTACAGGAATAGAGACGGAATTCGTAACCTTCTTAACAAACTCCACATCAAAACCCTGCCAGGTGCCTTCCCTTTCTATGGAGGTCAGCAAGATCTCTCCGGCTCCAAGTTCCTCCAGCTCCTGTGCCCATTCGACTGGATTTCTCATAGTAGACCTCTTGCCATTATTGGTCTGTACTCGATAACGTCCGAAGACATCTTTTTTAACGTCGATCGAGGCAATCACCGCTTGATTGCCGAAATGCTCCGCCAACTGAGTGATAAATTTCGGGTTTTCTAGCGCGAACGAGTTGATGGCCACCTTCTCGAAGCCGATCTCGAAGATCGCCTTGGCGCTTTCGAAGGTGCACACCCCGCCGCCATACCCAAGCGGCATGAAGCACTCGTTGGCGATGTCGGCCAGCACCTTCAGGTTGGGGCTGCGTCTCTCGGTCGTGGCGGTAATGTCGAGAAAGAGGAGCTCGTCCACCTCCAGTTCGTTGAAGATGCGCACCGTGTTGCACGGGTCGCCGACGTAAGTGAACTTGCCGAAGCGGACCGTCTTCACCAGGCTCTCATTTCTCAGCAGTAGTACTGGGATGATTCTTGTTCTCAGCATCACAGACTCGCAAAGTTTTTGAGCAGCTGCATCCCGAATCGGTGGCTCTTTTCCGGGTGAAACTGCGCGCCGTAGATATTTCCGTGCTGAAGGGCGGCGGCAAAGCTGATGCCGTAGGTACTCTTCAAGATGGCATCCTCTTCATGGTCCACCTGCACGCAGTAGGAATGTACGAAGTAGAAGCGCACCTCTTCGGGCAGGTCGCGGGTGAGCGCGCTCTCACGGGTGGGGTGCGCCACGTTCCATCCCATGTGCGGCACCTTGAAACCGGGCAAGGCCGGGAAACGCGTGGTGGACGCTGCTATCCACCCTAGGCCGAGGCGGCTCCCCTCCTCGCTGGACCGGGTTAAAAGCTGCATCCCGAGGCAGATACCGAGAACCGGCACATGCTCAACCAGGGCCTTTCGGTCCAGCACCTGGCGCAGTCCGCTCTCGTCTATACGCAACATGGCGTTGTCGAAGGAGCCCACCCCGGGCAGCAGGATCTTTTCTGCCCGGTCGATCTGTTCCAGGTCACCGGTGATGACAGCCGGCACACCGATGCGTTTGAACATGTTCAGGATAGAGCCGAGGTTGCCCATGCCGTAGTCAACTATGGTGATCATTTCTGCTCCGCTACGGGAAAACAGTATTTGAGGTAAAAGCTCATGGGAACCAGGTTTGCCTTGGCCAGCATGGCAAAGAGCGGGCGCAACCTCTCGAAGCGCTTCTTGTAGGTCGGGAAGTCGTGCCACGACTTGGGGGGCTCGCTCATGACCCTGTCGTACTCGGCGTCGCTTAGCTGGAGGCGCTTCTTGAAATAGGCCAGCAGTTCGTCCTCCACCTTGGGCGGCATATTGTACTCCGCCCAGGCATCCTCACGCGAGATGCTGCCGATGCGCGCCAACGCCGACAGGGTGTTGTTCCTGAAGTCGGCGCCGAACTTGGTCGGGGCGTAGATGCCGTGGAAGAAGGAGGTCATGCGGTTTTCCAGGTGGTGCCCGCCGTAGTACTCCCAGCCGTATTCCTGCTCCAGGAAGGTACGCGCCTTTTCCTTGGAGTAGTCTATGTACCAAAACGGCCTGATCTTCTTGATCCTGGCGACGCAGGACCACCAGATGAAGCGCTCGAAGGTCATCAGGGGATAGGAGTGCATGGGCACCCGGCCGAACTGTCGGTGGATGGAGCGGATGTACTGGCCGTCAAAGTAGTTTTTGCCCACCGGCGTGATCCCCTCGGTGACGAAGGAATGCCCCTCCAAGACATAACGCACCCCGTACTTAGCGGCTGCGCGGTACATGGTTTCCGCCAGCGCAAGATCGGTCGACGCCTCTATCTCGGCCACACCAGCATAAAAGAACGACCTGAAGATGTCGTCGGCCTCCTTGTTGTCTATCACATGGGTATAGAGGTCGACATCGAGCGCGCTCAGCACGTGGCGGATGTTCTGGGTAGCGATGGCGGAATTCCAGGTGTTATCGTAATGGACGGCGAGCGGGCGCAAGCCCCACTGCTTGGCCAGGTACACCATGTAGGAGGAGTCCGTGCCTCCGCTCACCCCAATCACGCAGTCGTACTTTTTCCCCCTGCCCGCGTTCTTTATTTCCTCGACGATGCCGGCGAACTTCTTCTCACCCACCTCGGTTCCGGTGCCGTACTGCTCCATGAGCGCATCCACCTGCCGACAGTAGTTGCAGACCCCCTGCGCATCGAACTCGATGGCTGCGACGCGTGCATCGTAGATGCAGCGGGTGCAAACCTGTATGCCTGCCTTCTTAATGTCTGCGTTTAAAATCATTAGCTAAGCCTGAACCTCATGTAAAAAGTCCGCTGCAGTTCCGGCGACACGACACGGGCTGCCAAAGGCCTTGCTCCCCGCAGGGATATCCTTGAGCACCAGGCTGTTCGCACCGATGATGCACCCGTCCCCGATGGAAACCCCTTTGGCTACCACGGTGTTGGGGCCCAGATAGCAATTGTTGCCGATGGAAGTCTCCCCGTACTCGTAGGAGAAGGTGCCGCCGCTTGCGGCCCACTTGACAGAGTCGTGGCTGTAAATCTGGACCCCGGCCGAGATGGAGCAGTTTGAGCCGATGGTGAGGCCTCCGGAGCCGTCCAGCACCACGCCCGGGCCGATCCAGGTCTTCGCGCCCACCTTCACGTCGCCCAGCACTAGGGCGCTGTCGTAGATGGAGCTCCCCTCACCGAACCCGAGTTCACTCGCCTTCTCCCAGCGGTCGACGATGTAGTCGGCAAAGGGGAGGGTCCTGTTGAAGGAGGCGGTCACCTCCCGGCGCCGCTGCAGCCAGAATGACTTCAGGTTTTTCAGCAGTTCATCAAGCATGGTCTGCCCTCCCGCTCCAAGCTGCATCGCTTGCGCGCGCCGGTGCTAGCGTGCAAACCTGCCGCTGTAGCACGCCTCTTCTTGGTGGAAATGGTTGATCCTGAGCCCGTGGTTCTCCACCAGGGTTAGCACCTCGTCCTTGCTGTAGCGTCGGGCGTTGCTCGGGCTGTACCAGTCGTAGTTGGTAACCACGGAGGTTTCCGGGCCAAGCCCATCACTCCAAAAGCACTTGATGAAGTTCCAGTAAAGAAAGCGCTGGATGTCGTACTCCCCCCCCTTGATTCCCAGGGCCGGAATGTCCGGGGCCTCGAAGGTTACCTTCAGCGCGCTCAGCCTTTTGCCCAATTCGGTCAGCTGCTCGGACATCTCCCACAATTCCTTCGACTCCATCTCCTTGCAGCGCGAGCGGAAATGGTCGTCCAGCAGTTCCCGGGGGAGCGCCTTCTTGGTGTAGAAGTAGCAGGCGAACTCGCCGCCGTCCTTGCCCGTGATCCTGGTCAGTTCGGCGAAGGTCAGGTCGGGGTTTTGGGTATGCATGATGACTTGGTCGCAACTGACGTAGTCGATGCTGCCATCCGGAAAAGGCGTACTGGCGATGTCACCACGCATGAAGAACAGGTTGGGAAGATGGCTGTAGTTGTAGGCTGCCTGCCGCGCCGCATCGGAGAAATCCATCCCAATCACCAGTGATTCCGGGGCAAGCTGCGCGAACCAGGCAGCCTTGTAACCGAGGCCGCACCCCGCATCGAAGATCACCTTGCGCCCCTTGAGGAAACCGGCCAGCGCCTCCTCGGTGCCAAACCCGTAGAGATCCAGATACCAGCGCTTCTGCATGTCGTAGAGCCCTTCCTTCTCGGGGCTTTTGTCGTAGCGGTCCCATTTGTCGGAGAAGGCCTCGTTTGTCTGGGACTGCTCGGCGTCGCTGGATTGGGTCGACAGGGACATGAAGTTGGCGCCGGCCGGAAAAACCGGCCGTTCCCCCAGCAGTGCCTGCAATATAGTGGCAAACAATTCTCTTGTCATCATCATTCCTCCGTGAGATGTTTCAGCCACTGCTCCACGTTGAGCAGGGACCAGATGAACAGGCGCCTGTTCTGCCTGCCGCTCAGATGATCGTCCACCAGTTCTTGGACCACCTTACGATCCAGATAATCGTAGATGAGCGGGTTGCCCTGCAGCAGGTTCCGGCGTACATAGTCTATGCTCTCCCCCTTGAACCAGGAGGCATCCGGAGCGGAGAACCCTTGTTTTTCGGCGTTGGTCACGCTGGACGGTATGTAACGCTCCATCACCTTACGTAGGATGATCTTGCCGTCGTTGGTCTTCTCGAAGTACTTGTGGTCCTTACCCGGCTCGTTCTCGTCTATGCGCACCACCTTGCTCAGGTTGCGAAGCTTGAGCGAGACTGGAATCCTCTGGGCGAAATCCACCAGGTCGTTGTCCAGAAACGGCACCCGCGTCTCCAGGCTGTGGGCCATGCTGATCTTGTCCTCTATGACGAGCAGGCCATGGAGGAAGGTCTTGGCTTCAAAGTACAGAGAGTGGTTGATGTAGTCTGCTGCCGAGGACAGTCTGTGGTCGTGCTTTTTAAAGACATCGCAGAAGATGTCACGCGTCTGCACGTGCCGGACGTCCTTCCAAATAGGGTGGAACACCCTGGCGATGTCACGATTAGGGATCAACCGTTTCCAGTATCGGTAGTATTTGTCGACGTAATCGTCGAAGTTATCATTGACTGCGGCCCGGTAGTAACGCCATGGATACCCGCCAAAGATTTCGTCACCTCCGGCTCCTGAAAGCACCACCTTAACGAAACGCGAGGCAAGCTTTGCTGCGTAGTAATTGGGATAGCTCTGGCCGACGCGGGGCTCCTCAAGGTGCCAGGCCAGCTTGGGGAGACAGCGCTCCATGTCACCTGCCTTTAGCACCATCTCGTAGTGTTCGGTCTTGAACAGGTAGGACATGTGCTCGGCCTTTTGGCGCTCGTCGAAGCCGAGTTCCAGGCCCGAGGCGGAACTGAGGTCGAAACCACAGGTAAAGGTCTTGACGTAAGGCAGCTGAGACCCGGCCACCGCCGTGATGGAGCCGGAGTCCATGCCGCCGCTCAGGTAGCACCCCACATCGACGTCGCTGACAAGCTGGCGGTTCACCGCCTGACAGAAGAGCCGGTTCAGCTCCTCGATGTACTCCTCTTCGCTGGCGGGATGCTCGGGTTCACCGAAGTCGTAGTCCCAGTACTGCACTGGTTCCAGTTTGCTGCAGGGCCTTCCCTGTGCCACCCTGGCCCAGGAGCCCGCCGGAAAAAGTCTGACACCTTCCAGCAGGGTACGGTCAGTGAAGATGTTTTGGAAGGTGAAATATTCCAGCAGCGCTTCCCGGTCCACCACCCGGGTAAACTCGGGGTGGGTGAGGAGCGCTTTCTGCTCAGAACCGAACAAAAGCGTGTTGTTGCAAAAGGCGTAGTAGAGCGGCTTGATGCCGTAGCGGTCCCGGGCCAGGAAGAGCTCGCGTTTCACCTTGTCCCAGATGGCGAAGGCGAACATGCCGTTCATGCGCTCCACGCAACGCTCGCCCCAGGCAAGGTAGGCGTTGATGACTACCTCAGAGTCGGTCTTGGAGCGGAACTGGTACCCCAGGGCTTCCAGCTCGACCCTCAGTTCCTGAAAGTTATAGACCTCACCGTTGTAGCTTATGACATGGGAGCCGCTGCTGCTGGCCATCGGCTGGTGTCCGGCGGGCGACAGGTCGATGATGGCAAGACGGCGATGCCCAAGTCCCAGCGCACCGTCGATGAAGTGTCCCTCTCCGTCGGGACCGCGGTGGGCGATGGCGTCGGTCATGTTGCGCAAGTAGATCGGCGATACCGGCGCTGTGTCAAAGTTCAGTATGCCTGCAATACCGCACATATCAGGAGATACTCTTCAGTGTTTCCACCACGTAGGCGTAGTCGTCCTCGCTCATGCGGTTGTGCAGGGGGATCGCCATGGTGTGGGCGTCGCAATCCCTCGCCCCCGGGTAGTCATCCGCCTGCAGTCCGAACCGCTCGCGGTAGTATCCCAGGAGATGCACGGCATGGGTACCCGGGCGGGTGGCGATTCCGCGCTTTTGGAGCAGATCCATGATCTCGTTGCGGGGCATGGGTGCGGTCGCGGGGTCCACGTAGGTGACGAATGCCTGCCAGGCGTGGTCGTAGCCAGCCGGCACGGCCGGTGGCCGCAACCAGGCAATCCCCTTCAGCTCTCGCTGGTACCAGTTGGCCCACTGGCGCCGCTCCGCGAGGAAGCGGTCGAGTTTGCCAAGCTGCACCAGTCCGACCGCGCCCTGCAGGTCCGTCATCCGGTAGTTGAAGCCAAGGAGGTTGAACTCGGGCAGGAGGTAGGGGCGCGGCCCCAGGTGACGCTGCTCCTCGGAAAGGCTGGCCCCGTGGTTGCGCAGCATGTTGGCGATCTCAGCCAGTTCGGGATCGTTGGTAGTCAGCATTCCCCCTTCGCCGGTGGTGATCGATTTGCGGGGGTGGAAGGAGAACGCGGCAAAATCGCCCAGTCCGCCGGCGGGGATCCCCTTGTAGGCCGCCCCGGAGGCGCAAGCTGCGTCCTCCACTATTTTCACCCGCGCCGGAAGCACTGCGCGCAGGGCATCCATGTCGGCTGCCAGCCCGAAAAGATGCACCGGAATGACCGCCTTAGTGCAGGAGGTCACGCGTCTCGCCACGTCGTCGGGGTCTATGTTGTAGGTGTCGCGCCGCACGTCAGCGAAGACAGGGGTGGCGCCGCAGTAAAGCACGGCGTTGGCAGTGGCCACCCAGGTGAAGGCCGGGACGATGACCTCGTCCCCCGGTCCCACTCCCAGAGCCGCCAGGGCCAGATGCAGCGCGGTGGTGCAGGAGGTGGTGGCAAGGGCATGCCGCAACTGGTGGCGCTCGGCAAAGCCCTTTTCAAAGGCTGCAACCTTGGGTCCCTGGGTGAGCCACCCGGTTTCCAGCGGCTCCCGGCAGGCGTTCCATTCCTCCTCCCCGGTGCAGGGGAGCGATATCTGTATCGAGCGGGCAGCGAGTTTAGTTTCCGCCATTGGCATTCCTCCAGGCGATGAGTTTGTTGAGCCCGTCGCGCAGGGAGAGCTGGTATTTGAACCCCAGATCCTCTTCAGCGCTCAAGGGGCAGCCTATCCGGTTCTGCACCAGAGCGCGGGCGTCGTCGGCGCTGTAAGGGCGGTAGTCGACTGTCAGTTCGGACGCCTTGAGCTCCAGGATCAGGTCGCACAACTGGCGGATACTGGTCTGGACGCCGGTCCCGACGTTGTAAAACTTGTCGGTCGATTTTGAGAGCAGCGCCTTGACGTTGCAGCGGGCCACGTCCACTACGTCGATGAAGTCATAGGCCTGGGAACCGTCGCCATTGATAACCGGCTGCTGATTCGCGTCTATCTTGTTCAGCATGATCGGGATGACGCCGGTATATACCGCCGTCTGATCCTGATGGGGTCCGTACACGTTCATGTAGCGCAGCCCCACGTAATCCAGCCCGTAGCGGTCGTGATAGGCCCGGCACATGGCCTCCCCGGCGATCTTGGTGGCGCCATAAAAGTTCCGGTTGTTGAAGGGGTGCGCCTCGGTCATCGGCACCTCGACGGCATCGCCGTAGACCGAGGCGGAGGATGAATAGACCAGCTTCTTGACGTTGTTGCTGACGCAGGCCTCGAGTACGTTGAAGGTCCCTTCTATGTTGACGTGGAAGGCGGTTCTCGGGAAGTCCTTGCAGTGCAGGAGCCACATGGCCGCCAGATGAATCACATAATCAACACCCTTCATGGCATCGTTCAGCAGGTCCAGGTCGCGCACGTCGCCGCCGTGCTCATAGATGCTGCAGCGCGGGTCGCTCAGATGCGGGTCCAGGTTGGAGTGCTTACCGCGGGTGAAGTTGTCGTAAATCACTACACTGACGACATCAGTCTTCAAAAGTTCTCCGACTACATGTGAGCCGATGAAGCCGGCGCCGCCGATGACCAAGACTTTAGAATCTTTCAAATTCATAATAACCACCTTGAATATATTTTTAATTTAAACATCATTTTAGAAATATCACTTAAACACTCCCCGAGTATCAATCAACACCTTCTCCTTTAAACATCCTAAATCGATTCCTTTGAACTCTTTATGATCGACCAGTACAACAATCACATCAGCCTGCGACAGTATTTCTTCAATGCTATACAATGGAAATTCGAGATTTACTCCCTTAACATTGGGGTCACAGGCAAGCACCTCACATAAACCGCTCGAAATCAGACTCCGAACAATCTCAAGCGATGGAGATTCTCTAATATCATCGATATCTGCCTTAAATGTTAGTCCGAGACAGCCGACGACAGGCTTTTTGAATCGTTCTGCCTTGCTTTTGACCTTCTCAACCACCCAATGGGGTTTGTAATCATTTACCTCACGAGCGGTGCGTATAATCTTTGCCTCTTCTGGGGCTGCTGAAATAATAAACCAGGGATCCACTGCAATACAGTGCCCTCCCACGCCGGGTCCAGGCTGAAGAATACCTACCCGCGGATGGCGGTTTGCCATATTAATCAGTTCCCAGACGTTTATCCCCTGCTTGTCGCAAATCATGGACAACTCGTTAGCAAAGGCAATATTCACATCGCGGAAACTGTTTTCTGTCAATTTGCACATCTCAGCAGTTCGTGCATTGGTAATCACACACTCGCCATCCACAAAGATCTTGTATAAATCCACCGATGCTAAGGAGCATCTTTTTGTCATACCTCCAACGACCCGGTCGTTCTGTACCAACTCACGCAACACGTGGCCAGGCAAGACCCGTTCAGGACAATGGGCCACACGGATATCAGATTGCTCACCATGTGTCTGTGGGAAGGTCAGATCAGGACGTTCCTCGTTTAGCCAAGTTGCCATTTGCTCAGTAGTTCCCACGGGTGAGGTAGATTCTAGAATAACCAAATCTCCACTTTTGAGCACAGGGGCAATGGACCTGCAGGCGGTTTCTATGTAACTTAAGTCTGGTTGATGGTCGTCTTTAAACGGGGTTGGCACGGAAATAAGAAAAGCATCGGCCGGTTCAGGTACAGTCGTCGCGCGGAGAAAACCGCCAATAACGGCAGCATGTACGACCATATCGAGGTCTGGCTCTATAATATGGATCTCACCCCGGTTGATCGTGTCAACGGCATGTTGATTTATATCCACTCCTATAACCTGCTTTTTACGGGAGGCAAAAACGGCTGCTGTAGGTAAACCGATATAGCCAAGACCAACGACTGAAATTGTCTCAAAGCTCATGAAACCTCTCTAGTGATTCTAAATTTTTCTATCGCTGCCAGAATCCGTCGACAGGCGTTACCGTCGCCATACGGATTATGCGCAAGTGCCATTGCCTGATATGCCTCGGCATGATCCAACAGATGACTTGCTTCACGCACTATTTTATCTGTATCGGTCCCTACTAACTTGACTGTACCGGCCTGCACTGCTTCGGGGCGCTCAGTGGTATCACGCATAACTAGTACCGGTTTACCGAGAGAAGGAGCTTCCTCCTGCACTCCGCCTGAGTCTGTAATTATCAAATATGATTGTGACATAAGATATACGAAGGGTAGATAATCGAGCGGCTCGATCAGGTGGATACGAGGATTGCTGGATAAAAACTTATGGACTGGCGTCTGCACATTGGGGTTGAGGTGGACCGGGTAGACAATTTGTACATCGGGACGATCACCTAACTTTTTTAGTGCACGACAAATGTTTTCGAAGCCTTCGCCAAAGTTTTCTCTTCGATGGCCTGTGACCAATATTAGCTTCTGTGCCGGGTTACGAAAAGGGAACAGGGCTGCTAACTCTTGGCTCAATAACTCATCTAGTTTAATCTGGGAGACTACCTGTAAAAGAGCGTCAATCACTGTATTGCCTGTTACATGAATCCGAACATCGGGTATGCCTTCAAACACCAGGTTCTGGCGAGCAGTCTCTGTGGGTGCGAAGTGAATAGCAGAAATGGCTCCAGTCAGGCGGCGATTCATTTCTTCAGGCCAAGGAGAATAGATATTACCTGTACGAAGCCCTGCTTCGATATGCCCCACAGGTATCTTCTCATAATAGGCAGCCAAACTGGCAGCCATGGTTGTGGTGGTGTCGCCATGCACAAGCATCAGGTCAGGTCGCCATTCTTGCAGGACTCCCCGCAAACCTGTCAAAACACCCGCAGTTATGTCGGTCAGGTTCTGGCCAGAGCGCATCAGATTTAAGTCAAATTCAGGCTTGATACCAAACAATGACAATACTTGATCAAGCATCTGTCGGTGTTGAGCAGAAACGGCGACCTTTACCTCAAGCACGGCAACTTGTTGCAGCGCTTTTACGACGGGTGCCATCTTTATCGCCTCGGGTCTCGTACCAAATACAATAAGAATTTTCAGAGGTGAAATGTGCATTTATAATGCCCCAGCCTTTTTCAGAAGGTCACGCAAACGTCTAAAATACCCGGATAGGTCCGGCAGCATAGCCAGAATCATACACCAACGCTGACGGTCCTCTTGGGACATCCGTTCACTGGATTCCTTCGCAAAGGCCAGCATTATCATAAAGAGCCCAGTTGCAATAACACTCATGATGACAATCTGCCCACGCTTTGGTTTACTTTTCCGTTCCGGTACTTTGGCTGATTGTAAAATTTGGAACGGTGCTACATCCTTGGTTTCGCTCAGTTTGGTCATCTCATACTGTTTGATCAACAATTCCACCAAAGTTTCTTGAACCTTGAACTCACGCATCAAACGCGCGTATTCCTGACTCAACTGTGGCATTGCCCCGACGCCAGGCATGGAACCATTAGCGGCATTTCCTTCCAGACGGGCGATTTGCCCACGCAGGTTGGCTATGGTTACCCGTGCCGATTTAACTTCCTGGCTCTCGATAGTAAACTGCTGCTGTAGGGTTGCCAGATGTACTTCCTGAGCAACCAGCTGCGCTCGTAGCTGGGCTACACCTTCCAGGGTAGATTTGGCCTGTTCGGTAACGGCCACGGCTTTGTTCCTAGTCTGAAAACTTTCAAGCGTCTCCTCCGCTGCCGCCAGATCGGTTTTGGCTTTAACGAGACGTTCTTCCAAAAAAACACGGTTCTTGCCAGCGCCAGACATACTAAGCTTTATCGACAGTTTCCCCAACTCCTCTACATAAGCATTGGCAATAACCGAAGCCATTTTGGGATTTTCGTCTGATACCGCTATGGTGATAACCCCATCTTGCTTGCCAACACTTATCGCAGCACTGCCGTCCAGCGCATCGTAGACAGAAGCTCTAAATTTAGCTTTGTACAACTCCATCAGCTTAAACCGATCAATTATCGGGTCCTTGAGGGCTTCACTTCTGAGCATGGTAACGTAAAGGTCTGCCTTGGTGCCCCCCCCGGCGAGGCCACCAGTGAGCCCAGCTAGGCCTCCCATTTGAGCCATCATAGTCCCCATCATCCCTACGCCCTCGTCATCCCCAGGGAGAATCATAGCCTTGGCAGTATAAACATTAGGGACAAACAAGGTAATTAAGGCTGTAATTATTGCCACTACAAAAGGTACGCAAACTATCATCTTCCAGTGTTTGGCAAGAACAGTTAGAAGATCGAGCAATTTAATTTCGTCAGCAGGTGAGGACACACAGTTCTCAGAAGAGCCGGCAGCTGCAGTGGGTTGCTCGATTTTGGAGGTACGTCGTTCAATGTCCAAAGGTTATCTCTCTTTGTGTTTATTGGCTTTTTATCAGCCCGCAGTAACCTTCAGCAGAGCAGCAACTATGTTGTCCTGTACCGCCTGGGTCATATACGGATGCATGGGCAAACTCATAACACGTTCGGCGGCGTGCTCAGAAAAAGGAAAGCCACCCTTGAGCTGCTCCAACCCAGCAAACACAGGCTGTCGATGGAGAGGTACCGGGTAATGGACCGCAGTCGGCACACCACATTCAGACAACTTGTTCTGAACATCCCCCCTGTTATCCACCTGTACCGTATATTGCGCGTAGACGGAGGTATTCCCTGGCTCCAAATATGGAGTCACAACATGGTTCTGAAGCAGTTCCGTGTAACGCGCACCAATGCGGGCGCGAGCTGAAACTTCTTCTTCAAACACTTCCAGCTTTGCCAGGAGAATGGCGGCCTGCAGGGTGTCCATGCGCCCATTTATCCCCAAAGCAGGGTGATGGTAGCGACGGTCCTGGCCGTGCACTCGTATCTGGCACATTTTAGCAGCCATGTTATCATCATCGGTGAAACATGCCCCGCCGTCACCATAGCAGCCAAGCGGCTTTGAGGGGAAGAAACTGGTGCAGCCAATGGTTGAGAGCCCGCACGAGCGGCGTCCCTTGTAGGTAGCTCCGAAGCTCTGACAGGCGTCCTCAATTACCGGAATGGAGTGTTTGGCAGCAATAACATTGATGGCATCAAAGTCAGCGCATTGCCCGTATAGGCTGACTGGCATGATCGCCTTGGTGCGGGAGGTAATGGCCGCCTCAATACCTGCAGGGTTAAGATTGTAGGTTTTGGGATCAATATCAACGAATATGGGTGTTGCGCCCAACAGGGCAATCATTTCCCCTGTGGCAATGAAGGTGAACGGCGAGGTGATCACTTCGTCGCCGTGTCCTATGCCAAGCGCCATCAGCGCGACCAGAAGCGCATCGGTGCCGCTGGCTACCGCGACACAGTGACGAACGCCGACATATGCCGCAAGTTTCTCTTCCAGTTCGCCGATCTCCGGTCCCATGATGTACTGTCCATGGTTCAAAACGGCCTTCATGCGCCGCTCGATATCAGGCAAAATGCGCTGCTGCTGGGTTTTCAGGTCGATAAATTCTATTTTGTTCACTGCTTAGCGCCCCCTTTCAAGGAATCGTAGAATTCCTTGCCTATGGCCATTTCAGCAGGAAGTGGCGCTTCCTCGTCCAGATCAAGACAGTGAAGGACGCCTGATTCCCTTTCCTGGTAACGCAGACCGCTTTCAGGACAGGTCATGATGCCTTCAGCATCGGGACTCTTAAGCAGATGTCCGTGCCGGCTCATCCATCCTTTCTGGCGAGCGGGCACGCCGATCATGAGGGCATAGTCGGGGACGTCCTTAGCAACGACGGCTCCCGCAGCTACAAAGGCGTAGCGGCCCAGAGTGATGCCGCAGACAACGGTCGCGTTGGCGCCGATGGAAGCTCCGCGCCGGATCAGCGTCTTCTCGTAGAGAGAGCGCCTAAGCACCTGGGAACGGGGGTTGGTGACGTTGGTCAGCACACAGGACGGCCCGAGAAAGACGTCATCCTCGATGATGGTTCCCTCGTAAATGGAGACGTTGTTCTGGACCTTTACGTTGTTGCCGATGCAGGTGCCCCCAGCAACGGAGACGTTCTGACCGAAACTGCAGCGCTCACCGATTGTGGCCCCGGTCATGACATGTGAAAAGTGCCATATCTTGGTGCCGGCCCCTACCTGTGCCCCTTCATCGACATAGGACGATTCGTGAACAAAATACTCCATTTACCCCCCTTGATTCGGAAAGTTAACTATTTGCGTTTCAAAAACGGATGCGAGTGCCTTCCGTTCACTGGAACGGCGACAGCATTGCGTAGCTCATAGACCAAGTTGATGGATGCCCTGGCATCCTCCATCCCGAATCCGCGTCCGGCCATTATTTCTTTATAAACGACCGTGTGCAGATCGGTAAAACCCTCGGAGAATTCAAATTCATCGCCGTCAACGGTGATCGACCGGAAGGTATTCTTGCCAGCGGCACGGGCCTCCTCGGGGACGTCGTCACGGTCCACGGAGAGAAACCACCTGACGTTGGCGTTTTCCAGCTCAAGAAAGCCCGCCATCTTCCGCTCGTCATTATAGTGAACCTCATGATGCTTCACCGATCCGAAGATCCACATGAGCATGTCGAAGAAGTGCACACCTATATTGGAAGCAACGCCGCCTGATTTTTCCGCGTTTCCCTTCCAGGAGGTGAAATACCATCTGCCGCGGGAAGTGATGTAGGTGAGATCTATCTCGTACTTCTCCTTCTTGGAGGCCTTGGCTACCTTTTCTTTCAAAGCGATAATGGCGGGGTGCGTTCTCAGTTGGAGGATGTTATAGACTTTACGCCCCGTCTCTCGCTCGACTTCCAGCAGGGCGTCCAGGTTCCACGGGTTAAGTACGAGAGGCTTTTCGCAGATGGCATCCGCGCCTATGCGCAGGGCAAAGCGGATGTGCGAGTCGTGCAGATAGTTGGGAGAGCATATGCTGACGTACTGAATCCTCTTATCTTCCCCTTGACGACGCAGCTTCTCGGCATGACGGTCGAAGCGCTCAAACTCGGTGAAGAAGGCTACGTCATAGGTGTAACTGTCGAGGATGCCCACAGAATCCGAGGGATCAAGGGCAGCAACTAGGACATTGCCGGTGTCCCTGATCGCCTTCATGTGCCGCGGCGCGATATAACCGCCTCCGCCAATGAGGGCAAAGTTTTTTACCGAAGATACTTCATTCTCTGCAGCACTTGTTTCAGACATTCCCCGCTCCTTTGTCAAGACATACCAAAATTTTGCTGGCGAACGCTACAGCCGCCAAACACGGATGCCGGCGCCAGTCATGGCTTGAGCATCGTATATCCCTTTAACGTCAACCAGCACAGGACTTTCGCCCATAAGCTGCTTCAGGGCGTTCATGGTAAATCCCCGGTAAGTCTGGTGCGAAACGGCAGCGACGACAGCCGCAGCGGGCTGCAGCTTATCAAATGCAGTAAGCGCGATGCCGTATTCGTGCGCCGCTTCCGCAATATCGGCCAGAGGGTCATGCACCTGGACATTGATCCCGTAATCCTTCAGCTCCCTTATGATGTCTATTACCTTTGAATTTCGCAGGTCAGGGCAATCTTCCTTGAAGGTGAGCCCCAGAACCGTCACCGTAGCCCCCAGGACGCTGTGCCCGGCGTGAATCATCTCCTTCACCGTGCGTTGCGCTATGAACTTGCCCATGCCGTCGTTGATGCGGCGCCCGGCCAGGATGACCTGCGGAATGTAGCCGATCTTCTCAGCCTTGTGCGTCAGATAGTAGGGATCTACGCCGATGCAGTGTCCGCCGACCAGCCCGGGGCTGAATTTCAGGAAGTTCCACTTGGTGCCGGCAGCCTCAAGCACTTCGAGCGTATCGATCCCCATCCGGTCAAAGATGAGCGCCAGCTCGTTCATGAGCGCTATGTTCAGGTCGCGTTGGGTATTCTCGATCACCTTTGCTGCCTCGGCTACCTTTATGCTGGCGGCGCGATGCACGCCGGCAGTCACCACCGACTCGTACACGCTGGCAACGGCCTCGAGGGTCGCAGCATCCTGGCCGGAGACCACTTTCTTGATCTTGGTGAAGGTATGCTCCTTGTCACCGGGGTTGATGCGCTCGGGGCTGTAGCCGACGGTGAAATCCCTGCCGCAGGTAAGGCCAGAAACCCGCTCCAAGACCGGAACACATTCGTCCTCGGTGACTCCTGGATAAACGGTAGATTCATAGACCACGATGTCGCCACGCTTCAGGGCCTTACCGACCGTTTCGGAAGCCTTCAGCATGGGGGTAAGGTCAGGTTGGTTGGCGGAATCGATGGGGGTTGGGACTGCTACTATGTGAAAATCAGCTTTGGCAAGTTCTGCCACTTGGTCGGTAAAGAGGATGTCTGCAGATAACAGGTCCGCCGACTCTACTTCCCCTGTGCGGTCATACCCGGACTTAAGCTCGCCGATGCGCGCGTGATTGATGTCAAAACCTACGGTCCTGCGGATCTTGCCGAAGGCAACGGCGACGGGAAGTCCCACGTAACCGAGTCCGACAACTGATACAATACGATTGTTTGTGCTCATGCCACTCCCTAACAAAATAAAATTCAATCCACAGGGGTAAAGCGCCTCACGCCCGTCGCTACGCTCTCTCAAGCCGCAAAGGCGCGAAGAAAACCCTGAATTGCCTTCTGCAGAAAACGATTTAACCCAAAAGCCTGTCGCTTTTCAATCATTTGCGTCTTTGCGGCCTTAAGTCAAGGTTCAAGGTTCAGGGTTCAGGGTTCAAAACCAGTTAAAGGTTCAAAGTTTAAGGCAGCTTTTTCAAATTTCACTTTTTAGTTCGCTGCTTTTCGGGTACCTTTACTTTCTCAGCTTCTGAATTCAATACATCAACCAAATGCCTTTTAAGAGTCGGTATATTGTTCGTGATCGTCTCCCAGGCAGACTCAATATCAATGCCAAAGTAGTCATGAATCAGGACGTCGCGAAATCCCGCGGCTTCTCGCCATTCAAACTCGGGATACTTCTCTCGAATTCTTTTAGGCACATTTTTTGCCGCTTCTCCAATAACCTCGAAGTTACGGATCACGGCATCCTGAACCATACTACTACGAAAGAAGCTGCCCCGGCTTATTTCGCAGGTATATTCCTCAATTTTCACGACAGCCGCCATCATATCTTCCAAAAACAGGAGATAATCCCTCCCATTACTGGACATACCGCACCTCGCTAAGAATCCTCTCCCGCAAACGAGGTTTTAGGGCCTCCTTGATCACAAGATCTACCTTTCTACCTAATAGTTCTTCCAAGTACATTTTCAAGCGCATATAATTGAAAAAATCTTTGCAGCCATGTTCAAAGGACACCAGTACATCTATATCGCTACGCCTCTTCAAATTTCCCGTAACACATGAGCCAAAAAGTCCTATATCAGTAACATGATAGGATGATCTGATATAATCATTATGTTTATGTAATTTTTCGGTCATTTCATCAATGATCATGTTCACCTCCCCAAAAAAACGGTTCACGGTTCACGGTTCACGGTTCACGGTTCACGGTTCACGGTTCACGGTTCACGGTTCACGGTTCAAGGTTCAAGGTTCAAGGTTCAACATTTTCTGTCGGTGCTCTTTAGATACCGGATGAACCCGTTGATCATGCTGCTGACATTGGTGCAACTCGTCGTTAGTTCATCAAATTCGGTTGAGGTGAAGTGTCCTATATCTTGACCGGCGTAGGTCAGACTTTTCACTTCGGATGCGGATCCCCTGGCTATTACTAAGAACTGTATAAATTCCTTGTTGCTGCCACGGTCAAATCCTTCCGCGATGTTGGACATGACGGAGATGGACGCTCGCTGAATCTGGTCTCGGAAACCGAAGTCACGGCAACAGGAACATTTGGTATACACCTCTCGTACCAACTTCCGCGCCCCTTTCCAGGCTTCAATCTGTTCAAAGGAATCTATCCTCATCTCACACCCAAAGTTCAAAGTTCAAAGTTCAAAGTTCAAAGTTCAAAGTTCAAAGTTCAAAGTTCAAAGTTCAAAGTTCAGAGTTCAGAGTTCAGAGTTCAGAGTTCAAGGTTCAGAGTTCAAGGTTCAGAGTTCAAGGTTCGATGTTCGATGTTAGATGTTCAACTCTGAACTTAGAACTTTGAACTCGGTTTAATTCCCTGCCGCTATGATGACACCTGCTGTCACAGCTATGTTCCCTATGATCTGGGCTATATCCTTAATGTTCCTAAGCCAGGCAGTCTTCTCGTACTGCCTCGGAACAATCACGGTATCGCCCGAGTCAAGCGGCTTGCCCCAGAAGGTGTTGTAAAACAGGAAGCTGGACGAGTTCGCCTGACTGATGACGGAACCGTCGACCTTGACCACGTAGACGCTGTCCAGGTCTGCATCGCCGGTCGCTCCACCGACCTGGTTCAGGTACCACTCCACGCTCTTCCCGCGCTGGGTCACGATGGTGTTCTGGTTGTACACGTCCCCTATGACGTTCACGCCGCCGGGGTCGCTCGGTATTGTGAGCTGATCGCCTCCCTGCAGTTCGAGGTCGTAGATGCTCCCCTCCAACTCCTTGAGCGAGGCGATCTCCAGCAGTACACGCCCCTCGGCCTTTTTGGCCTTCAAGATTTCCACGCTCCGCATCAGGCTTTCAAGGGTGGTTTTTGAACTAGCGACCTCCTCGGCGGAAGACGCGGTCTGGGACATGTCAGTCTGCAGCTTCATGATGTCTTCCTGCGCCTTTTCGAGCGCCTGGTCCATGCGCTGCTGCTGCAGCTTGCGTGCGCTCTCGCGGGTGAAACGGGTCCCCTTCAGATAGGCCAGATCGGTAAAACCTCCCGCCCTGGCTATTACAGAACTCAGCCGCTCGCCCTTGGAGATCGGGTAGGTGCCGGGGAAGACGAATTCGCCCTTCAGGGTGACATAGCGGTCGGTCGCTTCTGCCCAGTTGGGTATGCGCCTTACCGTCAACTCGTCGAACGGCTGCAGCTTGAGGTTGTCCTCCCCGCCGGCCATGGCCTTTTCCAGATCGATGGTTATCGAGTAGGAGCTGACGGCGTCACCGCTGCGCTGCAGCCTGGTGATTTCGGCGTTCTTCAGGTAGGCGGAAAGCTTGACGTTGCCCGCCTGCATGAGCAGATCGCGTATGGTCATGTTCTCCATGTAACGAACCGGCCCCGGCTTCTGCACCTCTCCGCTCACCTTGACGACGGGGGTCTCCTCCATCTCGTTTCGAGAGAAGACCTTGACGCGGTCGAACTCCTTGAGCTCCGGATCGTGCCCCGGCTCTCCCTGAAGGGCCCGGGAAACATCGAAGAAGAGGATCTCCGGGTGCAGGTCCGGCGGAAAAAGCCGGATGATCTGACCCGCCGCCGCGTGGTATTCGGGAAGCAGGTTGTCGCCCTTCAGAAGGGCGCTCACCTGCATCCCCGGCTTGAGCGCATAGTCTCCAGGGCGCAGTACATGCCCTTCCAGCCGCACGTAGCCACGGAGGACGCTGTCGATCGAGAGAACGTTCACAAGATCCAGATCCTGTATGGCGATGCCCGCAGTGGCTTCCTGCACGCTTTTGCCGTCCAGGCTGAGGCTGAAGTCCTTAACCACCTTCTTGTCGTGCGCCTTGACCCGGTATACCTGTACCCGCTGCAGGTAACCGGTAGGGTTGACCCCCCCGGCGAGGGAGAGCAGGTCATCGAGGTTGGTCTCGGCCTTAAGCTCGTAGATTGCCGGGCGACGCACGTTGCCGGCGACGCCGGCAACCTTCCCTATCACAGGAACCAGGACGGTATCGCCCGGCTGCAGCCGGATATCCTTCCCCTTGTCCCCCTTGAGAAAGAAGTCATACAGGTCGACCGTCTCTACGACCTTGCCGCTCCTGTTGATCCGTATGTTCCTGAGGCTGCCGTTCTTGGTGGGACCGCCCGCCGCCGAGAGTGCGCTGATCAGGGTGGAAAGGGAACTGACGTTGTAGTCGCCCGGGGACACCACCTCTCCCACCACGTACACCTTTACGAATCTCAGCTTCCCCATGTTCACGTTGAGTTGGAAGTCCTTGAAGATGCGGGAGAGGGTGTTCTTCAGCAGCGCGGGGAGCTCGCCGTAAGTCTGGCCGGCGACCTTCACCGCCCCGACCTTGGGAAGCACGATCTCGCCGCTGCGGTTCACTTCGACCTCGAAGACTCCGTCAATGCTGCCCCACAGCGTGAGCAGGAGCCGGTCTCCCGGACCGAGTACGTAGTCGGGACCGACCGGAACATCGGTCTGTGCAGCCAGCGGGTCGGCATCGGTGCGGAAGAAGTTGTACCCGAACTGGGCGAGCTGTCCCACCCCGTAAGGCTGCGGCACGGAACTCTCGGCGGTGACGGCTGCCTCGCCCATGGCACGCTCCAAGGCTGAGGGGCCAACCGGCTCGCTTCTTTTGTCTTCTCCTCGCTGTTGTCCTTCAACATCCTTGGCGGCGCCGGCATCCCCTTCCAATACCTGAGGTTGCGCCGTTGTGCCTGGCGCGGGCCGTCCACTTCCCTGGACCTTGGGAAGGAGTTGCTGTGCAGAGGGCTGCCCCTGCTGAAGACCCGCCCCCGGATAAGCGGAGGCCGCACCTTGCTCCTGTTGCGGGGAAACGGTGAAATAGCTGGAGCTCGTGACGTGGCCAGGTGCGGTCGCGGTGGAGGTATTCAAAGCCGAGGAAGAGGAAGAGGCCTCGTTCGTAGAGGCGGGAAAAGCGACGGAGATGGTTGAAAGGGTGAGCAAGACAGCGAACAACAAGATTTTCTTCATGCCTATTTGTACCCCTACTTCATGATATGACTCAAAGCCTGTGACAGGCGAAACAGAGACAAAAAACCCATGACTATCACGTACAACCGGCCGGTCCAAATAGAAGCACGGATATATCACGTTATACTTGCAATGTAAAACAAAAAGTGTGCAGATATTAACGCATTTTTGACTGTGTCAAAAAAGCGCGGGTGGGCAAAGTCTTGCTGACAGTGAGACAGGAATCACACGATATACGCCGAGGCCCCGATGCAACTACACCGATTTAGAGCCATGGCTAATGATCAGGCCTTTATAACACTTATGACATGCGAAGTAAATTTAAAAAATGTTTACGGCGCCCTCAGCGCCTTCACACGAACCGGCAGATTTGACGGACAGCCGCTTCTTTTGTGCCAGTCCGGGCTCAAAACCTGTTCTACGTTCTATGTTCTATGTTCTACGTTAAAGACGAAGCCCTGCATTGCGGTCATCCCCTGTATCCAAAAGCAGTTTTCATGCCGCAACCGGGCTGGGATGTGGCCAACAAGGAGACGGCAGATCCCGGAGAGGTTGAAAACCAGTTTCGTACACAATGGCTTAGCGGACATGCGGCGTGACATAAAAAAAACGAGTACTGTTTTTGGGAGGAATAGTTTCAGGATGAATATGGGGCGGGAACTGTCTATGGCAGGGGGAAACAGTGTCAAAAAAATTGATGTGTCTGCAATTTGACACAACCGCCTCACGCAAAGACGCAAAGACGCAAAGAAAAAACTAGTTCGTCAAGGCTTTTATTTCAAAAAATCTTCTATATTAATACCTGCCTGTTTTAAAATAGCGCGCAAGGTTTCTTCCGGCAGATCGCCAGGATGATTAGGCAGCGTCGTATAACGATTTGTCTCAGAGCTAAACCAAATCTCATGACTTCCCGAAGCTTGCCTGTCAAAGACGAACCCAAAGGTCTTAAGTCGTTTGGCAACTTCACGGTATCTGAATCCAGACAGCCGCCCCATGTCTAGTTGCCAACAACCAATTGCATATCAAAGCTTTTCTTAACTGGCTGCAACTTCAGGTTTACCTTTCGCTCTTTCTGCGCTTCCAACAATCTGCGGGCAACATCACGGGCTATCTCAAGCGTTTCTGTAACCGTCCGCCCCTGGGCGACTAGACCTTGTATATCGTCAGACGTGGCAAGATAAAAGCCTTCAGGCAGTTTTTCAATATGTATTTTTACGATCCGCTCCATAGTTTCTCCTCGATAACTACTCTTCCTCAGCATCCCTGTCAAAGGCTGTACCTGTTCTACGTTCTATGTTCTACGTTCCAGGTTAAAGGCGTAACGGCCTAACCTCGCCAAACGCTTAGACGTAGTACCGGGAGGTGACGGCGTCCCAGGTCCCCTGCCCCTTGAGGATGAGATCGCATACCTCGCGCACGGCTCCCCACCCTCCCCGGTTCTTGGAGACGAATTGGACGAACGGAAGCACCTCGCTCACGGCGTCGGCAGGGGCCGCGGCAAAACCCACCCTCTTGAGTATCGGGATGTCTATCACGTCGTCCCCCATGAAGGCGACCTCTTCATCGGTGAGCCCGGTCGCCTCCAGCATCTGGCGGTAGGGGACCAGCTTGTCGAGCGCCTTCTGGTAGACCTGGCCGATGCCGAGCTCCACGGCACGGTTGTAGACCACCTGGGACTCGCGGCCGGAGATGATGCCGACCTCGACGCCGGAGCGCTGCAGCATCTTGATGCCGTGGCCGTCCTTTACGTTGAAGAACTTGCTCTCCACGGCGTTGGAATCGAAGATGATGCGCCCGTCGGTGAGCACGCCGTCCACGTCGAGGATCAAAAGCTTTATTTTCTTCAGTCTCTCTTCCATAAAAACCTCACAAAAATGAGAAAACCTGTTCTATGTTCTATGTTCTATGTTCTATGTTCTATGTTCTATGTTCTATACTGCGTCGCACGCAGATGAGCGGAGTCGAGGTAATCGCGCATCACCCGTGATTCGTAAACGACTCGCCGGGGACGGTCCTCTTTCAGGACGACACCGTTTTTTACCACTTCGAATTGAAGTACGATCGGTGCGCGGTTCAGGACTACAAGATCGAATTTCTCGGTACCAAGCTCCTTGGCCAGCCTCTCCATCAAAATCAGACGTTTCTGGAAGGCGTTCACCCTGGCATCGAGGTAAATGGCGATATCTATGTCACTTAAAGGGCCTGCAGTTCCCCTGGCAAAGGAGCCGAACAGATAGCAGAACTTGACATGGCTTTCTCGCGCCACGAAATGCCGGATCTTCTGTGCGATTTTCTCGAAATCCATGGTCAACCTCTTTTATCGGCAACCACCGCTAATCACACCCTTCATTGCCTCACGCAAAGGCGCAAAGTACTTCTAAGCCCTAGCTACAGGCAATCCCCAGGGATGAAGGGGATGCATCCCCTTTATCCCTGGGGATTGCCTCTGTATTCCAGCCGTTCTTCGCGTCTTTGCGGCTTTGCGTGAGATGCTTTTACGCTATGCCCGCCTTCAGGAGGTCGTGCAGGTGCACTATGCCGACCGGAGCGGCTTGCGTGTCGTCCTCGAACACGAACAGCGAGGTGATGGAGTACTGCTCCATCTGCTGCAGGGCGCGGGCCGCGAGTTCGCTGCGCTTGATCCGCTTGGCCCCGCTCTTCATGAGCGCCGACGCAGGCAGGTTGATGATGTCGAGCCCCTGCCCCAGCGCGCGCCTCAAGTCGCCGTCGGTGATGACCCCGATGAGCGCTCCGTCTTCGGAGGTGACACCTGTGATGCCCAGCCCCTTGGAGGTGATGGTAAAGAGCGCCTCACGCATCAGGGTATTGGAGGTGACCAGGGGGAGCGTGTCGCCCGAATGCATGATGTCCTCCACCCTCAAAAGGAGTCTCCTCCCCAAGGTACCTCCGGGGTGGAACATGGCGAAGTCCTCGGCCTTGAAGCCGCGGCTCACCAGGAGCGCCACGGCGATGGCGTCGCCCATGGCAAGGGTCACGGTGGTCGACGCGGTAGGGGCGAGGCCCAAGGGGCAGGCCTCCTCCTTTACCGAGATGTCGAGGAAGATGTCGCCGCTTTTGGCAAGGCTTGAGGCGGGGTTGCCGGCCATGGCGATGAGAGACGCCCCGAGCCTCTTGATGATGGGGAGGATGCGCACCACCTCGTCGGTCTCGCCGGAGTTGGAGATGGCGATCACCACGTCGCCTTTCATGATCATGCCGAGGTCGCCGTGGATACCTTCCGCGGGATGCAGGAAAAAGGCGGGGGTTCCGGTTGAGGCCATGGTGGAGGCGATCTTCTGCCCGATGAGGCCGGATTTCCCCATGCCGGTCACCACGACCCGGCCGGTCGTGTTCAGGATCATCTGCACGGCCTGTTCGAACGCCTGATCAATCGATGCCTCGAGGTTCAAAAGGGCTTCGGCCTCGACGCGTATCACCCTCTTCGCTTCTTCTAGTATCAAAACAAACTCCTTGCAGAAAACCTGTTCTATGTTCTACGTTCTATGTTCTACGTTCTAGGTTCTACGTTCTAGGTTAAAGACGTAACAGCCTAACGTCGCTCCACAGGGATGAAGGGGATAAACGACTGGTTATTCGTTCAGTTTCTCTTCCAGCCGCGACAGCAGCTCTACAAAGGCTTCTTCGAAATCCCTCAGGCGGGTAAGTATCCCCTTGACCTCATCCTGGTTGTAGACATGGCTGGTGAGATTGCGCTGTTCTATCATTTCCAGCCAAACGGCTTCCTTGCTGAGCAGGCCGATGGCATACGCTTCCTTGAAACAGGCGCGGGGGTATTTGGCGTCTATACCGATAAAATCGAGGAAGCGCCTGATCGCCTTCCAGGACATCTCGTAGGTGAATTCGAAGCGTTTGACCGCAAGGTCGAGGAAGATATCCCCAAAGCCTTCCCGCTCAAGCACATCTTTGTGCTCCAACGCCTCCCTGAACCGGTCGAGGGCCCGCCGATAGTTGTAAATGCCGTCTTCGCAGCGGAGCTTCTTTCCTGCGCTATACAAAACCCTTCCCGTGGAAACGACTCTTTGGCGGAAACGCTCTTCTGTGTGGGCGATGTTCTTGACGTCGATCTTGAGGAGGGTGGGAAGCTTTTTCAGATCATCCTCTATCAGCCAGGGCTCTTTGAACTCCTTGTCTTCAAAGGCGATGTCTATATCGCTGGTCTCCGTCG
>Ga0209317_1000604_pt1 | contig 40724 bp, 29 predicted proteins | sample RifGroB2_FD_183994 | JGI IMG/M metagenome (GOLD analysis project Ga0209317, IMG submission 183994) | Soil microbial communities from Rifle, Colorado, USA - Groundwater B2 (SPAdes) (version 2) | ecosystem: Environmental > Terrestrial > Soil > Unclassified | place: Rifle, Colorado | collected... | reverse complement strand
AGCTTATTGCTAACAGGTTGCTCCCCAGCAGAGCCTGTTTCCTCTTAGGCTTTACGTTTATAAAGGTACATTGAAATAAATAAAAATGTAAAAAACTCTGGAAAAATTTGGATTACAACATAGAGGGTTTCACTCCTAGTGAAACCCTGACTCTATCACAAACAAGGAATTGATTTCTTAGAATTTGCCAAATTTAAAAACGAGTCCGATATTGGTTCCTTTAAGAATGTCAGGATCAGTATTTTCGATGTCGATATCGGAAGTGAACCGGTAACCAATTGAACCTGCAAGCCTCATGTGACGGGTCATGTTGAATTCCAGCTCGACAGACGGCTCAAAAACAAGGTAAACATCGCTATTCGAATCATCAAATACCCAATCTTCCCAGTTCTTATGGTCAGGAATGTTCGATATTCCACCTACTCCAAGCAAAACCGGAAAGGAAATGTGAACAGGCAACCTCGGAGCAAGAATGGGTTCAAGATATAGCCCGCCATAACCACCAGCGAGGTTATTGTCTAAATCGTTGTTTAACCAACCATGATAATTCACATCATTGATAAATCCACAGCCTCCGAGTCCGATGGCAAATGAATGGTCGATGATCCACGAACCACGTGCCCCCATCAGGAAGGCATCTTTGTTGTCAATTTCGGTGTAACTAAACGAAAGTGCTCCATAACCTCCATTTCCACGATGTTTTGAGAAGATGGTGGAAATCTGGTCATTGTCATTGTATTCCTGGGCAGTTGCCAATAGGAAACCTAACCCTAAAAAAATCAGGAGTGTTAACTTTTTCATTCTGAATTGTTTAATTGTTGTTTTTCTGTTTTCTGAAGTGCTAATTTATTGTGATGTATTGTTTGAATTTTCCTCTTTTCAAGCAGGAAAAAGTCATTAGTCATTAGGAAAATTGCTAGTTGGCATTTTCTTTTTCTAATGAAGACTGACTAAAATGTGTATTTTACAGTGAATGCAAAATCGAACGGCTGCAATTGGAAGAAATTCTTTCCGAAAAGATTGAAATAAGGTTTGACTTCTATCCCAACAACAAGTGGAATTTGCGGAATAGTATATTCAACGGCGGCGAGTGCATCGAGACCAGCAATAGGACCTGATTTGCGTTCGCTGTACCAGTCATTCACATCTTGACTGTCGAAGTAATAACGGTCGACATACCATGACTCGAATCCAACATGCGCGCCAAAACCGTAAACAAACGACAGGTCTTCGTTAAATTCAAATGCTTCGGGCATATGAAATTCTTTCATCCCGGTAAGCTGTAATCCCTGTTTACGCGTTGACAACAGTACCTTATAAGAACTTTGTTCACCTGAAAAAACACGGTATTCGAAACCTGATGAAATACCGCCACGGATACCTACTGCTTTTTGGGGTCCCTGCGAAAAACCACTGATGGCTAGGAATGTCAGGATGCTTAAAAAATAAAACTGTTTCATTGTATCTTTTTAATTTATGAATTTTATCTAATTTCTGTCAACAACACCACCCGAACCTGAGATGCTGGTATGAACGACCGGATAATTGATGTAATTTACCCTTCCGCTTCCTGAAATGTGTGCATCAATGGCTTCGCTTACATTGACATACATATCGCCTGATCCTGAAATAGTAGCCTGACAAATATTTTGTTCCAGATCGTACGACTTGATTTTACCTGAACCACTGATCACAAATTCGCTTTCAAATGCATCACCTTCGACGTAAATAGTTCCTGAACCCGAAACATTAGCTTTAATTTTATCTGCGCTGATTTGTGTATCAATATCACCCGAACCGGACAACGTTATCCTGAAATCGTCGCTGGAAAAGCTTCCGGTTTCTATCAAGCCCGATCCGCTTAAAGTTATACCGTTTAAAACTGGCGTGGTGATGTAAATTTCTATCGGGTCATTGTCGCGTAACGAATACAGTCCCTGAGTTCTGATTTTAAGCGTGTTTCCGACTACATCAGTTTCGATATACGGCAACAGATTTGATTCTGCGGTAACTTCGACTGAATACTTGCTACCCGGAACTACCGTAACCAAAAAATCACCGCTTGATGAGATTTGATCGAATCCTGAGGCTGACCTGGATTCGGTTCTTGAAATGCCGTTGCCTTCAACGAAGATATCTTCGACGCAGGAATTTAATCCGAAAAGGATCAGGCATAATGAAAAGAGTAAAGTAATTTTAATTGTTTTCATGGCTTTGAGATTTGTTTTCTGTAATTGTTGTTTTCTGTTTTATTTTCTGAATTGTTTTCTGTTTCTATTGACAAAGTTTTTTTTTAACGGTTGCAGGCTGCATGGTAATTTTTGCAGAAAAAACTGCATTACCGATCATGCAAATCTGAAAAATTGAGTTTCTATTCTGAAATTGTTGTTTTTCAATAAGCCCATTCAGCCTATGAATAGCTTAAACTAAGCAACGAATGGCTTAAAGCATTTGCTTTTTAATAAGTAATTCAATCCTTCAGTCCCGGTCTTCCAATCAGTAGGAGAGCACATTGGTTTCACCGCCAACTGCATTGATGATGAGCTGATCTTCCTTCATCTTTTTGCTGAAATAGCCGGAGTGGCGAATTTTGTTCTCTTTTGAATCAAGCACTTCTTTGTCTTCAACTTTCAATTCATGACCCAATTTCAGATTGGTTTTGGTTTCGGTAATCTGGAAGTTAAACTTAGCTTCAGGATTAAAATAAAGGTTCAGGTCGGTCGATCTCGAATCGATGTAAATACTGCTGAAATCGGTCTGTATTTTTTCCAGGTCCAGACTCCCGTAACTCAGCCGCATACTGGCTTTATCTTTTAAATCGGAAACGATGAAATGGCTGAAATTTCCGTAAGCATCGAGTTTGTTGGCTATCCGGATCCGATATTTGTCTCTTCGTGAATCGATACTAAGATCCGATGAATTCAGAATCTCGAGTGTTGAAGATTTGGTTTCGAGCCTGAGCGTACCCGAATTTCTGAGCTGAATGTCGCTGTAGTTGCTTATAATCCTGGCATTAACCAGATTGTTTATGGTTGCGTCGGCAAAACTTAAGTTCAGGCTGGACTTTTTAGGCAGATCACCACATTTTAGTTTCCCGTTACTCAGAATAATCTGCGTTTCGCCTTGAAAATCACCCATAATAATATCACCGAATTTGTTTTCGAGCCGCAGTTCGTGATCCTCGGGTAGCCAGACGACCAGGTCAATACGAATACTGCCGTTGGTTTGAAGGATCGTTTCCTTGAACTTCAGAAATTCACTTTCGATCTGGCTCCGGTTTTTGTCAACCATGGTTTTCACAATCAGGTAATGCTGACTATTGCTGATGTCAAAATCCAGGTTGTCCAGGGTTTGTTTAAGCTTAATAGGTTTTTTCTCGTTAATTTCCATTCTGAAATTAATAACCACCGAGTCCTTTTTCCAGGTATTCAGTTCAACCTTCCCATACTTATTGGTAATATCGATACGAGTTTCAGGCTGAATTTTGAAACGCTTAACAAATTCCCTGGTTTCGGTAAATTGTGCGTTGGCGGAAAGGCAGATCAATAGAAACGCCCAGATAATCAAAAAACTTCCGCCTGTCTTGTAAATTTTAATCTTCATAACCTTTTGGTTAGCAATTTATTTGTTCTAAAACATCGTCAACCAGTTTCATCCGGTTTCGGTTGTTGTCAATCATAGCTTCAATCACTTCTTTATTCGAAATATTTTCTTTCAGGTCCTTTTTCAATGAAATGTACATGGTTTCCAGTTCATTCAAATCACCTTCAATTTCGCCTTTTAATTCAGGATAAATCTTGTAGCATTTTTGTATCTCAGCCAGCTTTCCCGATACTTCCTGGGCATAAAATGCCTCCGCTTCCATTAATTCCTGAACATCGGGATCGACCTGAACGGCTTTTGCAGTTTGTACCTGATGTGAGAACCGGAGCTGATAAACGATTGCCGGAACCGCAATGATGACAGCAACTATCGCGGCAACTTTCATCCAGCTCATTCTCCGGTTTTTTTGCTTCGGCTGTTCATCCATCTGTCGGCTTATCGATTCCCATATTTTGTCCGATGGTTCCATCCGGTCAAATTCATGTCGGTTTCCTTTTACAAACTCTTCCAATCTGTCTGGTTTCATATCGCTCTTGATTTTGTTTGTTTCATAATTTCGTATACTCTGCGTTTAGCCCTCATATACTGCGTTTTGGATGTTGATTCGGTGATGTTCAGTATTTGTGAAATTTCACCGTGATCGTAGCCCTCGAGCAGGTAAAGCGAGAAAACGATTCGTGCACCTTCAGGAAGCTGGTTCATGGCATCCAGTATATTTTCGGTGGTATACAATGCTTCCTCAGGTTCTTCTTCCGCAGAGTCGAAGCGGTGCATTTCATCCACATATTTCAGATCCAGTTTCCGTTTGTTCAGCGCATTGATACAGGTGTGGATCGTGATTGTTTTCAGCCATGTACCAAAACTTGATTCGTACCTGAATGTTTCGAGTTTCTGGAAAGCCTGAACAAAAGCTTCCTGCAGCATATCTTCAGCATCCTCGCGGTTGTTCATCATGCGGAAACACACGTTGAACATCGCCCTGGAATATGACTGATAAAGCTGGTAGCGGGCTTTGTTGCTGCCTTTTATGCTATCGGCTATCAAATCCTGATGTATGAATGCTGTCTGACTCAAATTCTTTAGATTTCGTAATTAGTGACAACGTAACTTGTAAAGGGTTGCAAGGGAATGAATATTATTTTTCTTTGGGCTGAATAAAATCGACTCCAAAACCCAATATAAGATGAAATGCGAGGTTATAAACATTGGCGTGACCTTCTGAAATTTTAATGTACGAATACGCAAAAGTGGTTTTGGCTTCCGGATTAATGTAGAACCGACCGCCCAAACGGATTGGTCTGCTTATGGCGAGATTAAATACAGGGCCTGTTAAATAATATCCCATATCCATGTTGTCCGTTGAATTTCCAAATTCCTTTCCACGGATGATAGATTCAGGATGAGCCAGAACAACTCCAACTCCTGCCCTGTATCGAAAGGTGTTTTTTTCGATACCGCGGTTCACCATGAGTATATTAAATCCGTGCGAAATATTGAATTTCTGAACTTCCGGTGTAGTGTTGTCCAGATACAGCTTGTGGTGGATAGCCTCAAATTCCCATGATTTGTTATTTTGCCAGCGACTGAAACGCCAATCCCAGTATACAGGCAAAACAAACGATTCGGAATGGTAGCGGGCAGTGAGTTTTATTTCAGGATAGCCTTGTTGTTTGATTTGTAACGGCATGGGTACATTGTATACTTCACCGCCATGCAATTCAAAAGTCCAGCGCGCCTGAGCCTGTGATGCTGCATATAGAAGGCTAAAAATGAATACTATGAAAATAGATTTCGCCATAGATTCAAAATTAAGTATATCTCGCTAATTAATCGCAGCCTTGATAAATCTTTATCACCAAATGACGGGATGAAAAAAAATAAAAGAGCAGCTTTTGGGCTGCTCTTTTTTATATTAAGTTCTGTAAAATATTTATTGTCGTATTTTTTTCACCCCAAACCCCTGAAGGGGCTTAGGCTGTGAAGATCGCAACATATTGGCAATGAACTAAGTCCCCTTTAGGGGATTTAGGGGTTGACAAAAAAGCGAATACGACATTATTTCATACTCATTACTTAAACCAATTTATAAAAAGGTAAAATTTATTTAATTGGCCACATATCCCATATACTGCAATGCCCGGCAATGTCAGTTCCGGTTAATTCTCTAAATGGTGATGCATAGAATGCATTCATTACAGCACGGGGAGAAGTCATGAATTCTCCTTTCTTATTTTCCGATACTTTTCCAAAATGAGCCTGACTCAGACCATGTCCAATCTCATGTACCGCAACAGATTCAACATCAATGTTGGATATGCCATTATCAGCCCAATTCCAACTTGGATCATAGTAAATTTCGCGAAAAGCGACATCCAGTTTTCCATTGTTGTCAACGTCAGTAGGTACTTCTCCATCCACGAATATAAATGTAAATGTTACACCAAGAATTCCAGCATCAAAATTGATATCTCTCCATCCGGCATTCTGTATGTCAGCAAAAACATATGGTGAACCTCCAAGTTCGTTAATAAAAGCAACGATCCCAATATCCAATCCTTCATCACCATTACGGACCAATCCAAGTTCAGAACAGTTTACATTTTTCCAGGTCATAAAAGCACGTTCGATAGCTGCATCGGTTTGATCTGCTGCTAGTCCTCCAAATGGAGGAACGGCATCTCCTGTTTGGTCAATCGCAAAAGTAATCTCATTTGGGTTCGTTCCGTCCCATTCACGTCGAAGATCGTTTGGTACAAAATCGGCTCCTAACTGCTTGTTGCCTGTGTTATGGGCATAAACCGTCTGACCAGCTTCATCGCTGCCTGAGACGGTATAATATTCCGCCATCATAACACGATAATCCTCACATTTCGCTTTCAAACTTACATTAATCTTATCCAAAAATTCCGATGTTACTTTTCTTCCAACAGTTGCACTTTTAAGATTTACATAGGCTTCCATTGGTGAAAGTTGATTCGTTTCCTGAATAACTTTTGTTTCGTCTTTTTGGCAGGCTGTAACAGCCATGACAAAGGCCACACTGAAGAATAAAGATTTTAATTTCATAATTCAAATGTTTTATTTATTCTTTTAAATGAATCAAGTATCCTGTTTTGTTCAAATATTTTTAAGACTTAACTGAAAGATTCGATCCGGCCAAACAAGCTGCCAAACCGGACCATCATTCAATCACTTTTTTCAGAACTGCCTATTTCATCTTAAATTCCGGCAACCACCACACCATCGAACACCAGACTTGGGAGCCTTGCCGAACTGTAAATCCATGGATCATTACCTACTTCAACCAATTTGTTCCAGAATTTAAGATGATTGTCGGCCATATTCATCTCCGCTACGTTTTGGACAAACTGTCCCTTCTCGAATAACTTGCCAATAATGCCAAGAGAAAAGTCACCGGTTGTTGAATTCGAATTTCCTCCGATGAAACCGGTGATTAACATGCAGCGCCCCATATCTTTAATCATTTCATCAACACTGCGGTTTCCTGGCGGAATGATCAGATTTGAGGTTGAACCGGAGTTTGGCTCCCAACCCAATTTCCGACCGTAATACCAGTCAACCAGGAATTCGTCCAGTTTGCCTTGACTATAGAGATTTCTCTTTTTTGCCGGAAAACCATCTTCATCGAAATACCTTGATCCAAGACCTCTGGTAAGAAAAGGATCATCCTGAATGGTGAGTAACTTACTTCCAATTAGTTGTCCTTTTTTGTCGGCCAGGAAGGACCTTTTTTGTTGAATGGCTCCTGCAGTCATCGGATCAATCAGGCCACTCAAAACCCGTTCAACCACCCTGTTTTCAAGGATGATCGGGAGTGTTTCTGAAGGTATTTTTTTACCTCCCATCAGGTCGAGTGTTCTGATTGCAGCCATATTTCCGACCTCAGCAAGAGGTGGAAGATCATTGCGATAGCGGCAGCCAACCCAATGATAGCCATTTGGCCGGCGGTCTCCTTCATCCTGGGCAGTCATGGAAGCACCGGTCCAGCATTGCGTGGTTTTATTTGAACCTTCAAAACCATTACTCGTTTTGACAAACGATTCAGAGGTGTCGTCGTATTCTCCGGCTTCAACAGAAATAACTTTACTGCCACCTTTTTCAAGACATGCATTTTCAACCGTTTTGGCCATTTCATGGCGTTCTTCCGGTGTTAAGTCTGATTGTGTCGGATCAGCAAGTTGAAGATCAATGGTTGATCTTCCGGCGTAATACTTCGGATCGGGGAGGGTACGATAAGGATCTTCCTCCATGATCCGGGCACTGTCAATTATATCGTTGATGAACCCTGATAAGGTATTCTTGCGAAAATCAGGAGTTGACTGGGATGCAAACTTGTTATCGATGAAAACCTGAAGATTCAGTCTTTGGGTGGTTGCTTCTTTTATTACTTCAGGTTTCCGGTCCCGGTAATTTATTTCAACAAAACGACGTTTGGAGATGCTTACTTTACAATCGTTTGCCCCGGCTTGTTTGGTTTGATCAACAACCCAATCGGCCAGTTCTTTAAAATTCAGTTGCTGAATGTTTAAGTTACTCATGACAGACCTCCCTTCTGCCGGGTTCCCCCAACGGTTAACGATTTAACTAAGCAGGTTGGTAATCCGAATGATACAGGTACTCCCTGATTGTTTTTGCCGCATTGTCCTGCACCTCCGTAATCCATTTCAAGATTGTTGGCCAGAAGGATAATGTTGCTCAGCATTTTAGGCCCGTTCCCCATGATATTTACGTCTTTAATTGGTGAGGTAAGTTTCCCGTTTTCAATCATCCGTCCTTGCGAAACATAGAATGCAAAATCGCCCTCACCAATTTTTACCTCTCCGTTGCTAACGTCTTCGACATATATCCCGTTCCCAGCCTGGCTTATAACATCTTCCGGACTGGCTGTCCCAGCAAGCATGTAAGTGTTGCGCATTCGTGGAATAGGAAAGTTCTGGAAATCCTGTCTGCGACCATTTCCGGTTGGTTCAACTCCATAATGTCTGGCCGAAATCCGATCGTGCAGATAACCGGTTAAAATTCCGTTTTCTACCAAAACCGTTTTCTGACCGGGTACACCTTCATCATCGACATTGAGACTTCCTGCCAGATTCATATTAGTTCCATCATCAATGATAGTGACAAAAGGCTCTGCCACTTTTTTCCCCAGCATGGTGCTGAATGTTGAAATTTTCTTGCGGTTAAAATCAGCCTCCATTCCATGTCCAATGGCTTCGTGAAGCAGAATGCCGGTAATTCCGGGTCCAAGTACTACCGGAACTTCACCTGCCGGAGGCTGAATGGCATCAAAAAGTACAAGCGCTTTGTTGACTGCGGTACTGGCAACTTTATTCGTGACTTCATCGGTGTAAAATGAAAAATCGCGGTGACCACCCAGATTATAAAATGACTGTTCGCGTTTTCCATTTCTTTCGGCAACTACTGAAGCATAAACGAATCCATGTGGGATCAGGTCTTCAGCCATCACACCATCGCTGGTCACAACCATCATTCGTTTGGCTGAACTTAGAAATCCGGCATTTACTTTAATGACTTCAGGAGAAAGACTAAAACACTTTTGATTGATGGTTTGTAAAACCGGCAATTTTGTTTTTGCCGGAATTCCTTCATAATCAAGAGCAACCGGATAGTAATTTTTGTTTTTTAACTGGTTGAAAGATTTAGCTACAGGAGTAGCTTTCAGATCGCATAAAGTGGAAGCGGTTGAAGCCGCAGAAATCATCGAAGCTTCAGTTAGATCCTGAGTAAAACCGTAGCCAATCTGGTCACCTTTTACTGTTCGAATTCCAACTCCCAGCGAAATATTTCCGTACGACTGGTTTACTTTTCCATCCTCAAGACCAATGTAATTCATTACTGAATACTCAAAATACAGATCGGCGAAATCTCCGCCTTTCGAAAGTGCTTTTGCCAGAAGTTTCTGGCAGAGGGTTTCATCAATCCCGAATTCCTTCAGAAAGTAGTTACCGGTCATATTCCTGTCCAGCAACATACTGGCCTCCAGTTCGGGAAGTAAAAGCATTGCACCACCCGCCAGGGCAGCGTTTTGAATGAATTTTCTTCTCGATAAGGATATCATTTTGAGGGAAAATAAAATTAAACAGATTACACATCAATCATTTCAGTTGTTATTCCTGAAAATCGGATTTTGCATGGGTTCAATTTGGAAAATCAGACCAAATTTGATGCACTTTTTCCGTAGAATTGCTGAAAAAGCATCTAACTAATTTACAAAAAATAACAATGCAATGCTAACTTTTACAGCACTTTAAAGTGAAATTTGTAGGAGATCTGATGCGTGGAGACTATTTACTCTTTATTTGCATTCTATTTTCTTCTTTTTGAATTCGAAGTCACCCCGTCAGTAAAAACACTTTCCCAGTGACTATTGACTTTTTCCTAAATTTCAACTCTCCCTTTTTCCATGAAGCAACAAGTTCACCGCATCTGCCAGCGATCCTGCCGGAATGACTTCCCCGGAGTTTACAAAGAAGATTTCATCGGCATTTTCTATGGTATTCAGCCGGTGGGCAATAATGACGCGGGTGGTGCTTGCAGGTAATTTTTGAAGGATACTTTCGAGTAATTGTTCGGTAATGGTGTCGATGTTGGCCGTTGCTTCATCTAGAATAAGCAGTTCAGGTTTACGAAGCACTGAGCGCATAAAGGCAATTAGTTGTTTTTGTCCCAGGCTGATGCCATCGCCGGTAGTCTGAACTTTGGAGTCCAAACCTGAATCAAATCGGCTGAGCAAACTTTCAAGCCCGGACTCTTTAATAACCTCTTCCAAATCAGCGTTCGACAGGTTTTTGTATTCGGGATTTCCATAGAGAATATTGTCGCGTACTGTTCCCGTAAACAGGAATGGTTCCTGAAGAATAAACCCGATTTTATGAGCCCGTTCTTCGGGTTGATAGGTTCGGATGTCTTTCCCGTCAAGCAATATCTGGCCTTTAGTTGCATCGTATAATCGCGCAATCAGCGATGCAGTGGTCGTTTTTCCACCACCGGTCGGACCAACAAAAGCATAGGTTTTTCCGCGTTCCAGATTAAAACTGACGTGATGCAGAACTTCCTTCCCATTGGGATAAGTAAATGAAACATCGCGGAAAGAAAGATAAGATGAAGTGGATTCAACCCTTGTGTCTTCAATGACTTCGAGATTGGTATTAAGCGAAAGGATTTGCGAAATCCGGTCCCAGCCGGCCATAGCAGTTTGAAAACTGGCCCATAATCCGGCTAGTTGCCGCAAGGGCTGGTAAAAATTATTCACATAGGCCAAAAATCCGATAAGCAAACCAACAGTGAATTTGCCGGTCATAATCAGATAAATACCAAAAGCAAGAACAATCAACTGACCTACATTGGCCGAAAAACTGTAAACAGGCATAAAAATATTGTTGGCCAATCCTGCACTTACGGCAGTTGAATAATTCTTCTGATTGGCCTCATTAAAGCGTTTGCGGAAATAATCGCGCCGGTTAAAAGCGACAATCACCTTAAAATTGTTCAGGCTTTCCTGAATTTCAGCACTCAGGCCGCCGGTACTTTTGAGGTTCGCAGCATTCTTTCTTTTTACCCAGGGCGAAATGGCTTTGGTAAATATCCAGATAACCAGGGCAGGCAAAAGCGCAGCAGCGCCAAGTTCAGGATTGATTCCGAGCAGAAACATACCTGCTCCAACCATGGTAAAAATGCTGCCAATGAAATTCATCAGTGACTGCGAGAAAAACAGGTTTAGCTTGTCGGTATCGTTATTGATGCGTGAAATCAGGTCACCAGCCTTGTTCTGATTAAAGAAATCGACCGGCAGTTCCTGCAGTTTCGTGAATACCGCGTTACGCAAACTATAAAGCATCCGCTGGCCAACACCGCCCATAATTTTTATTTGCAGGTAATTGGTAACAAATGCGGTCAGATAAATCCCCAGCAAAATAGCCGAAAAGACAATTACCCCATGATATTGTTTTGACTGAATATAGGTGTCGATAGTATGACCAATCAGGTAAGGTCCAATCAAACTTAGCCAGGCATTAATGAAAATGATGATCATGGCCAGGATGATCGTCCTTTTTTCCTCCCGGATTAATTGGAGCAATTTTTTTAGCGCGGCCAAAGTCGATTTCTTTTGCTCCTTGGCACCAGTTATATCATTCAGGTTATAGTTCATAGTGGCTGGTGCTTCGTTGTGAATTGGAAATCTGAACGTATTCCATGCATGTTTCCATTAACTCATTGTGAGTTCCCTGCGCAATTATTTCCCCTTCCATCAGCAGGATAATCTGCTCAAAATGCTTGACTGAAGCAATTTTTTGCGTGATTGAAACCAGCGTTAATTCAGGATAATTGACGGCCAGGTTATTCAGGATTTTTTTCTCCGTCTGGCGGTCAACCCGTGAAGTAAAATCATCGAGCAATAAAATTTTGGGATCTAATGCCAAGGCTCGTGCCAGCATAATTCGTTGTTTTTGCCCTCCTGAAAGACTTGTTCCGCGTTCAGAAACAATGGTATTCAGTTTATCGGGCAACAAATCAACAAAATCTTTCAATTCAGAAGTTTGTATTGCTTTTTCGAGGGATTCATCGGTTACCAGATCGCTAAACGCAATGTTTTCGCGCAGGCTCATGTTAAAAATGACACTGTCCTGAAGTACAAATCCAACCTGACTGCGGAATGATTCTTTGTCGTAGTTTTCAATGTCAATTCCGTCGAATAAAATGGTTCCGGTATCTGGTTTCATTAAATCGGTCAGCAAGTTGAGCAGTTGGCTTTTCCCGGCAGCAGTAGGACCAATAATAGCCACTTGTGTTCCGCCTTTTATTGCCAGTGAAATATCTTTCAACACAGGTTTCTCGTCATAAGACAGCGAAATGTTGCGGAGTTCAATGTTCCCATGAAGCGAAGCTTTGGTGGTACCGGTTTCAGAAGGCTCAGGAACTTCAAGCACTTCATTGATCCGCCCATAGGATGCCGATGCCTGTGCCATAATGTTGCTCATAAACCCAATCATGATAATTGGAAAAATAAGCAAAGCCAGGTAGCTGTTGAATGCGGCAAAATCGCCCAGCGACATTTCTCCGGTGATCACAAAATGGCCTCCCAGCATAAGAATGGTTAACATCGCCAGGTTGGCCACAAACGTGATAATGGGTATGAGTGTAGCAAAAAGCCGCAGGATGGAAAGTCCCAGATCGCGGGCATTGGTATTAGCTTCCAGAAATTTATGATATTCGGATAGCTGCGAATTTAAAACCCGGATGATTGCCGATCCCATGATGCTTTCGTTAATAACCTTGTTCAGCCAATCGATGTTTTCGCGGCTTCGTTTAAAAAGAACCTTTACTTTCCGGATAACCAAATAAAATGCGCCGCCAATAATCGGAATGATGGTAAGGATGGGTATTGCAAGTTTATAGTTGATCATGAGCAGCAGTACACAGGTTCCGATAATAATAAAGACCGACGAAAAAATGGTCACCACGGCCATCGAAACAAACATTTTAATGGAATCGATATCGGAGGTAAGGTTGGTTAAAAGCTTTGACGGGTTCGTTTTCTGGATATAGGAATAACTTTGCCTGGAGATTTTGTCGGATAAACGGGTTCGCAGATCGCGGGCAACTTTCTCTGATGCAAGTGTTTGTACAATACTTTGCAAATAAGTGAAAAAGAAGATGATAAATGCGGCCACCAAAAACTCCAGAACTACTGTTTTTAAATTAAAATTTCCAACGGCAAAAGCATCGATTGCCCGTGATATGATTTTCGGCAGCACTAAATTAACTCCATTACTGAGTAACGCAAATATCACGAGAAAGGAAACCATTCCCCGATATGGCTTCAGCAGGCTAAATAGGCTTGGTTTGGATCTCTTACTGGAGGGGTCCTTAATTTTTGACTGACTCATTGATCGGATAAACATGAAAATACTAACTACAAAGAAACTGCAAAAGAGTTTAGGAATTGATAAGAATTACAAGAAAAAACACGAAGACACCATGCCGCGAATGAAATTGTCTCCAATTTTATTTCGGGACCTGGTAGCTTCGTGTCAATAATTGCTTTGCTGATAATATTCTGCTTACTTGACTTGTTCATCTGCACTGAACCGATGAGCCCACGGCGGCCGGTGCAAATGGATATGTTCCTTAAACTTTTCACGTTCTTCGGGAGTCATATTTTCCCATTTTTCGTGCATCTGCCGTCTGCAATGATGGCCATGTCCACGGCCGTGATGTCCTTTGAAGCCCCCAAAAAGAAGGCGGGATAGAACCAACAGACCGATGGTCTGCCAGAAGGTAATTACAGGGAGGTGAAATATGAGCGGCATCAGCCAGTTCCACAAATACATGGTTATATAGCCAAATGCGGCAAAGGCGAGTGGAACAAGCGGAATAAGCAGGAACCACCATTTTCTGAAATTTGTTTTCATTTTCTAATATTTAAAAGTTTAATAATTCGTCGTAAATATGCTGAAGCCGTTCTCGCAAAACCAAAACTGCATATCGTTTTCTGGAAATAAGAGTGTTTACAGCCACACCAGTCTGTTTTGAAATTTCCTTGAATGAAAGGCCTTTCAATTCATTCATTTCAAAAACCTCGCGTTGTTCTTCCGGAAGTTCGTCCAGTGCTTTTTCAAGTTCGATCCAAACCAGCGAGCGCAAATAATCGTCTTCGGGCGTACTTCCGTCGTCAAACATCAGATTCCGCAATTCAGTAAAAACACCCTCGTCATCTGTTTCAGTGAAAATCTCCGGCATCGATTCAGTCTTCTTCTTGCGGTAAAGATCAGTAATCCGGTTGCGGGCAACGGTGAAGAGCCAGGCCGCCATCTGATCGATGGGTTTCAGGAGCCGGTCGGCATCGGCAAGCTGATAATAAACATCCTGCAAAACATCATCGGCATCTTCGATGGTCCGCACCCGTTTACGGATAAATCCCTCCAGACGGCTACCATAGCTTTTGACGACCTCAGATATATGTTGTTTTTCTTTCACAGTAGTTTTTGTCAGCGCGACCGGCGAATCGCCGGGCAGCAGCTCTAAAACCTCAATTCCAGTCATATTGTTTCGATTGAACGACAACTGAATCCGATTCAAAATCCTGATCTGTATACCGATCTGTTTCGTACTCAAATCCAATTGTTCAGCTTATAATGGGATAGACGAATGAGGTAAAAGAATATTTTAAAGGAATACAATTTATTTCTCAAAATTGTCTGAAAACTAAAAATCCTCCAAAGTTTCCATAACTCTGGAGGATTTCCTTTTTCCTTTTTTCTGTTTTCTAAATATCCTTGCGGATCGAATAGGCCATCAATGCTTCTCCATGTCTGAGGTATAAAACTCCATCGTGAATGACCGGATGGGTAAAGAACTCTTTACTTCCTTTGGTTACTTTAAACGAACTGACTATTTCCATTCCTTCAGGCTTTGGGTTGACAAGATTAACCACTCCTTTTTCAGTAAAAACGTACAGCATCCCATCGGCAGCAACGGTACTTCCCCTAAACATTTTAATCGAATCGGTAACTTGACCGGATTTCATGTCCAGACACTTCAAATACATTTGCCGGTGGGCTGTTCCGTATATTTTGTCACCAATTTTAACTACTCCACCCATGATATTATCAAACGAGCGATTGCGCCAAACTTCTGAAACAGAACCTCCATCGTCCGAGAGTTTCAGCTTTACGGTGCGGTTTCCATCGCCTTCAGTATAAATCAGGTCATTGCCATCGATAATCGGGATGTTTCCGTGAAGGTTTCCGGTGGTGTCCATTTTGTGTGTAAAAAGTAATTCACCCGATTTTCCATCCAAACCAAGAAATGCCATTTCAGAAAAAGTCAGGAGCAAGTCGCGCTGGCCTCTTTTAACCATGATGGGCGATCCATAGGCTTCAACTTCGCCTTTGGCCTTTTGCGACCACACTTTTTGTCCGGTAAACCGGTTTAAGGCTACCACATTGTTTTCAGGACCACCCGGTTGGCAATAGACCAAATCGCCGTTCACCAGCAACGACTGCGAATAGCCAAACATATTGATTGTTCCCTGCAAATCTGAAATCATATTCAGCGACCACTTTTTCGTACCGGTGTTTTTGTTGAAACAGGCAATGTCGCCCTTTCCCGAACATACATACACCAAATTGCCAACAACAGTAGGAGTGGAGCGCGAACCGGGGAAGTTCTTTACCCATTCCTGACCGCAAGCCGTTTTCCAAAGCAGTTTGCCATTCAGGTTATAACTGTATAAAAAACTGGTGCTGTCGGTTTCTCCGGTAATAAAAAGCTGATTTCCGGCAATTACAGGAGATCCGTAACCACGTCCGGTTGAATCAATAGCCCAAAGTAACCGGGGGCCTTCGGCAGGCCATTGGGTAAGTAAGCCGGTTTCAGCATAAACACCGCTTCTATTTGGGCCTCGCCATTCGCTCACTGGTTCTTCTTTCTTAGAGAAGGCAAAGAACAATAAGGCTGACAGGATAATCAGTAGATTTTTCATGGTTTTCTGTTTTAGTTGAACCACATAGAAACATAGAACGCATAGGAATAATTATAAAGAAAAAAACTATGCGACCTATGCCTCTATGTGGTTATAGTTAATTATTTCATTTGTTCATGCCATTTTGAACGATCAGGCGGGGCAGGGGCTTTCACCTTTTTAACCGGGTTATCCTGCAACTCTTTCATCAGCACTTCAACAGCTTTTTCGATGCTTGGATCAACGCCTTTCGCCAGTTGTTCCGGACGGTCAACAACTTCAATATCCGGGGAAACTCCGGTTCCTTCAACGATCCACTGTTCATTTTCGTCGTAAACACCAAATTGAGGAACAGAAATACTTCCGCCATCTACCAGACCTGCATTGCCGGATATACCCACTAATCCGCCCCAGGTACGGGTTCCGATCAATTTTCCCAGACCTTTCTTCCGAAAATAATAGGGTAAAGCATCACCACCTGAAGATGAGTATCCGTTTGTCAACATCACTTTGGGGCCATTGTGTGCCACTCCGGGAGTTTTCATTGCCGACAACCCATTTCGCTGCCAGTAGCTGAGTGTTTTTCGCTCCAGAAGCCCGGTCATTACATCAGGAATAAAACCGCCGCCATTGTAACGATCATCGATAATCAGGGCATCTTTCTCGTTAAATTCATACATTCCGCGATAAAGTTCACGGTTGCCATCGGTCGATGTGTTTGGCACATAAATGTATCCGATTTTTCCTCCCGAAAGTTTGTCAACCATGGCCCGGCGCTCCAAAACCCAGTTCAGGTTCAATAATTCCAGTTCGCTGGCAATTGGTTTGATGGTATAAGTTTTGGCACCGGCGCTTTCAGGTTTTGTATTGACGGTAATTTCCACCATTTTGCCAACCGTATTTTCGAGCAATTCATAGGGATTCTGGCTCAGGGTCAATTCCGTTCCGTTTATGGCAATCAGGTAGTCGCCTTCTTTTACATTTACGCCTTGTTCTGTCAATGGCGAACGGCGGGCTTCGTTCCAGTTTTCGCCGGAATATATTTTAGCAATCTGGTATTTTCCTGAAGTTTGATCGGCCTTCAACTCTGCTCCCAACAATCCGGTATCCACTCGTTTAACTTGTTCAAAATCACCCCAGTCCACGTAGGTATGACCGGTATTGGTTTCCGAAACTATTTCGCCCAAAATATAATCCAAATCGGCGCGGTGACTGACATACTTAACCAGCGGTGTATATCTTTCTTTGATGCCCTTCCAGTCAACACCATGAATATTGCTCACATAGAAATAGTCGCGGAAAATGCGCCAGCCGTCGGTGTATATCTGGGCCCATTCTTTCTTTGGGTCAATTTTCATCATCATATCATCGAGATTCAGTTTTCCGGCTCCTGATTTTTGTCCGGCAGATAGTTTGGTTATTCCAAAATCTTTTCCCGAACGGTAAATCATCATTTTGCCATCAGCGCTAACTATGGCCTGACCCACTTTGTCCATCACTTCCTCGTCCTTTTTATCTTCAATCGTGAACTTTCGAAGCGAACCTTCGCCGATATAAAGGATTCCGCCATCAACAGCTACCAGATTGCGGTATGTTCCTGCATTCATTGGAAAAGCAGTAATTCTGGAATTAATTCCATCCAGGTCAATTTGAACTTTAGCAGGTTCCTTTGCAGCAGGTTTTTCTTCGGCCTTAGCTTTTTTATCCGTTTTGGGTTCTTCTTTCGGTTTTTCAGCTTCCTTCACCGGCTCAGTGTCATTTTTATCAGCAAATAGTTTTGGAGAATCAGCTTTTAGTGCAACGGCATAAATCCGGGTCGATTTATTGTACAAGTAGTTAAACTCGAAACTGGAGAATGCCAGGTTATAGTCGCGGTCAGAAACAAAATAAATGTATTTGCCATCGGTTGAGAATACCGGCGAACCATCGTTAAATCGGTCATCCGTAAGCTGATAATTTTGTGCAGTTTCCAAATTGTAAACCCAAACCGCACCCAATCCGTTGGAGCCTTCTTTATCGTAAGTGATCCATTTCGAATCCGGAGAAAACGTGTACGATTGAATTTCAGAGCGGTCGGCATGGGCCACAATCGTAGTTTTTGCCGTTTCCACATCAACCAGTTTTAATTGCATCGTACGGTCAAAATACAACAGATATTTGCTGTTTGGCGACCATTCTGAAGCGTATTTCCATGCTGTTGATCCGCTGGTAAGTTGTTTTGGAGTGGCTCCTTTTTTGTTTTCAAGCAGATAAATTTCATATTCGCCTGAAGCATCAGAATAATAGGAAATGTATTTTCCATCGGGCGACCAACGTGGATAAATTTCACGAATACCTTGTGTATTGGTTAAGTTATAAGTTGGTCCGTTTTCTGCCGGAACAGAAAAGATATCTCCACGTGCAGAAATCAACGCACGTTTTCCGGTTGGTGAAATTTCGTAAGCCTGAACAAAATCCTTTACATTTTTATAATAAGGCACAATATTCGGGTTGTCGAAATGAATGCTAATATTTATCTTTTCTTCTTTACCGGTCTGAAGGTTAAGTTTATACAGGTACCCGCCATTTTCATAAACCATTTGTCCGTTTTCTCCGGAAGGCCACATACAGTCAAAATCAGCATGAGTAGTCATTTGTTTCAGCGCTTTAGTACCGGTATTGTATTGGTAAATATTCAGTTTCAGATCGCGGTCAGAAGCAAAGTAGATGTTGTCTCCAAACCAGGTTGGAAGCTGGTCGGTTCCGGTGAAATCGGTTATTTGTTCCGAAGTGTTTTTATCCAGATCATAAATCCAAAGATCCGATGCTCGACCACCTTTATAACGTTTCCAGGTGCGGAATTCGCGGTCAACCGGTGTGAAACATATTTTTTTGTTGTCGGGCGATAAAGCTGCAAAACCTCCATTAACTATCGGGAGTTCTTTCTCAAGTCCGCCATTAATGCTCACCAAAAAATATTTACCGTTTCTGGCTCCATAAGGTGTACGGTTGGCGCGAATCAGAATGTTTTCACTGTCAGAAGTCCAGTCTAGTGACACATGATCATAACCACCTCGGGGAGGCATTACGCCTATCGAATTGTAGAAAGTTAATTGTTTAGGAGTACCACCTTTCGAAGGCATTACAAAAATCTGGCGGCTTCCGGAGTATTCGCCCGAAAAGGCAATCCATTTTCCATCTGGTGAAATCTTCGGAAAAAGCTCCTGTCCGGCATGGGAAGTCAGACGTCGGGCTTCTCCGCCATTTGAGTCAACCGACCAAATATCGCCCGCATATACAAAGGCAATCAGGTTATTATTAATATCCGGAAAACGCATGAGCCGGGCTTCGTCCTGTGCGTTGGCACTCACCCGTAAAGCCAGGCTAAAAACAGCCAAAGCCATGATTTTAAAAGTAAATTTTAGCATCGTTTATGATTTAGTGAATTTATTTCTGCTCGTATTGGTTGTTTCTGATTTGAGGAAATTACAAAGTAGTGAAGAAAATGTTCGCGGGTTTGTGATTGTTGTCAGGTTGTATCGAAATACTTTATCTTTGACACAAACTCTAATAAATGACAACACCCAAAATAATAGTAGCTATTGATGGCCATTCTTCCTGTGGAAAGAGCACGATTGCCAAAGCCTTAGCTGCCAAATTAGGATATATTTTTATTGATAGCGGCGCCATGTATCGGGCTGTCACCCTTTTTGCTTTGCGAAACAAGTTAATCTCAGACAGTAAAGTTAATCGGGAAGAACTGATTAAATCACTTCCGGATATCAGAATTGAATTCAGACATAATCCGGTAACACAAAAGAGTGACACTTATCTGAATGGAGAAAATGTAGAAGATGAAATAAGGCAATTGACTGTTTCTCAGTATGTGAGTCCTGTAGCTACTATTGCCGAAGTGCGTGCTGCAATGGTTCGTTTGCAGAAGGAATTAGGCAAAAACAAAGGAATTGTAATGGATGGTCGTGATATTGGCACGGTGGTTTTTCCGGATGCTGAACTGAAACTATTTGTTACTGCATCGGCTGAAATTCGAGCCAGAAGACGTTTTGATGAACTGACAGCCAAGGGGGAAACCGTTTCATTTGCTGAAATACTAAAAAATGTGGAGGAACGCGACCTTATTGATTCAACCCGCAACGCTAGTCCGCTGCGAAAAGCGGATGATGCATTGGTTCTGGACAACAGCCACATGAGTCGGGAAGAACAGATGGAGTGGGTAATTGAAAAAGTTGAAAAAAGTTTAAAGTTTAAAGTTCCAAATTCCAAGTAATAGGCGAATATCCTTTGCCGTTTGGCTTTAGCCAACGGACATGAAATTAGAAAATATAAGATCGTGATCGTAGAAATTGACCATAAATCGGGATTTTGTTTCGGGGTTGTGAATGCCGTCGGAAAGGCTGAAGAAATGCTGAATACCGAGGATTTGCTTTATTCACTTGGTCACATTGTTCACAATGAAATGGAAGTTAACCGTCTGCAGAACCTGGGTTTGCAAAAAATTAATCACGAGGAGTTTTTCAAACTTCACGATTGCAAAGTTTTGATCCGCGCCCACGGAGAGCCGCCCTCGACCTATGACTACGCAGAAAAAAACAACATTACCTTAATTGATGCAACTTGTCCGGTTGTTCTTAAACTTCAGCAACGGGTAAAAAAAGCTGCCGAAACCATGCAAAAGGAAAATGGTCAGGTGGTCATCTTCGGACATCAGGGACATGCTGAAGTTACCGGGCTTGCCGGACAAACCAACAATGAAGCCATCATTATTGACCATCCTGAAGATTATAAAAAGATCGATCCCTTGCGTCCGGTGATTGTATTCTCGCAAACCACCAAATCAGTTGAAGACTTCAAAAAATTAAATCAGCATATTCAGGCGCAAGCAACAACAGGAAGGGTAGAAACGCATGATACCATTTGCCGGCAAGTTTCGAACCGGGTGATCCATCTCGAAAAATTTGTTCTACAGTTTGATGTTGTTGTTTTTGTTGGAGGCCTTCGCAGCTCCAATGCCCAGGTGCTTTTCGATGTTTGCAAAAAAAACAATTCCAATAGTTTTTTTGTAACCTCGCCCGAGGATGTGAAACCGGAATGGTTTTCAGGAGCCGAAAAAGCAGGTGTTTGTGGTGCAACATCAACACCCCCATGGTTAATGGAAAAGGTGGCTGAAAAGATCAGGTTAATTTAAGTCTTCATTAATCTTAGGCTGATAAACTGCAAGCTGATATTGTATTTCAATTACTTCAATTACCTTTAGTTTGAATTTATTCAACTATAAATTACTAAAGAATCGAATCATGACAATAAAAAGCAGCAGCACAGAACCAGTTTTGAAACGAAAAAAATTGCAAAAAATCGGTGTTTTTACTTCAGGTGGCGATTCGCCGGGAATGAATGCGGCTATTCGTGCGGTAACCCGTGCTGCATTGGCCCATAAATTAAAGGTCGTTGGTATACGGCGCGGGTATCAGGGTATGATTGAGGGTGATTTTATTAATTTGAAATCCTCTGATGTCAGCGGTATTTTGCAATTGGGCGGAACTATGCTCAAAACTGCACGGAGCGCTGAATTCAGAACTTCTGAAGGTCGTGAAAAAGCTTTTCAGCAATTAAAAAAGGCAGATATTGATGCGGTAGTTGTGATTGGTGGTGATGGTTCATTTACAGGAGCTCTGATCATGTCGCAGGAATATGATATTTCATTTGTAGGGATTCCGGGAACCATCGACAACGATATGTATGGCACTGATTATACCATAGGTTACGATACGGCACTTAACACCGTAGTTGAAGCAGTAGATAAGATAAAAGATACAGCCCGTTCACATGGACGGATTTTCTTTGTGGAAGTGATGGGCCGCGAAGCTGGTCTTTTAGCATTAACCAGTGGAATTGCCTGTGGTGCTGAGGTTATTTTAATTCCTGAAGCCAAAGGTGATTTTAACAATCTGAAAAAGTTTCTGGATAAAGGATATAAAAACAAAGAAACCAGTGGAATTGTGATGGTTGCTGAAGGTGATGAAGCCGGAGGTGCAATAAAACTTGCTGAAGAAGTGAGAAAATCTCATCCGGATCTGGATGTTCGCGTATCTATCTTAGGTCATATTCAGCGTGGAGGGAGCCCAACCGCAAAAGACCGGGTAAACGCTACCAAAATGGGTGTGGCCGCAATTGATGCATTGATTGACGATCAGAAAAGTATTATGATCGGACTCGATAATGAAAAAATTGTCCATGTTCCATTCAATAAAGCGGTGAAATTAAATCATACCATTGATTTCAATTTGTTGGATATACAGAAGCTGTTGAATATTTAAAAAAGTTCGAAGTGCCTTGAGTGACCTAAAGTGCCTAAAGTTATCATCCTCATGGAAACTTTAGGCACTTCGAATTTTAGGCACTCCAGACTTATTTAGCTTAAGTCATCAATCTTGAAATAGGAAATCAATTTTTTTAGATTTTCTGCCTGTTTGGAAATGTTTTTTGAGTTGATGGATAATTCGAAAGACGATTCTGCATTTTGTTGAGTCACAATATTCAGTTGCTGAATTCCATGATTAATCTCCTCTGAACTTAATTTTTGCTCGAGACTTGATGCTGCAATCTGCTGAACCAGAATAGCTGTATGCTCAATATCGGGAATAATTTCAAGTTGTTTGGTCCATGTTTCATGCGCCTGATGCAGAACCAGCGCCGATAACTCATTAATTTCCTTCGCAGCAACCTGAGACCTTTCGGCTAGTTTTTTAATTTCAGCAGCTACCACTCCAAAACCTTTCCCTTGAATTCCGTATCTCGAAGCTTCGATGGCAGCATTAATTGCCAGCAGGTTGGTTTGTTTGGCAATTTCACCAATAATTGAAATTTTCTGAACAATGTTATTCATCGATTGAATCAGTGCTCTGGTCGAATCGTTGCCCTCTTGCATTCCCGTAGCTGCTCGTATGGCTATTTTTTCAGTATCCTGTGCGTTTTTTGAGTTTTGTTGAATGCGTGATATCATTAGGTCCATTGAAGTGGAAATTTCTTCGGAGGAGGCTGCCTGATTATTTGCTCCATCAGCCAGTTTTACCGACGAATCGAGTAGTTCGTGACTGCTGCTGGTAATGGTATCAGAACTTTGAATAATTTCACTCAAAATAGTTGTAAGCCGCGAAGCCATCATCGATAGTGATTCAGCTAAATCTCCTATTTCATCGTTTTGTTGAATATCGAGAGTCGCGTTAAGATTGCCTGCTGAAATTTCGCGCGCAAAATCGACTCCTTTAACTATCGGAGCGCTTATTTTTGCAGCGATTAGATAGATGATGACATAGAGTAGCAGAAGTCCAACAATTCCGACAATGATTGATCGTATCAATAATATATTAGCTTCTCTCAAAATAACGCTAGTTGGCACCTCAATACCTATAACCCAGTTGGTATCCTGCTTGTCAATGATAATAGGTTCAAAAGAAACAAAATACTCCTCACCATTCGTTGAGTTTTTATAGGTAAATGACCGGGCTGAACTCAAGTTAGAACCAAAAGCCTCGTTCTTAAATATAGATGAGTCGGAAGCAAGTGAACTGATGAAATTTTTACCGGTTAGCAAGGTATTGGTATGTGCAACAATGAGCTTGTTCTCTGAAACTAAATAAGATATAGCTTCATTATACGGTTTAACACTGGCAATGAGTTGGTTCATTTGCGAAAGGGAGATGTCAATTCCAACCATCCCGACAAATTGCCCGGTTTCATCCTGTATCGGCGTAAGTAGGCTGGTCATCAGAATTCCCTTCATTTCTTTGGTAGACTCATCGTAATAAGGGTTCACAATTGTTTCCTTATTCATTTTCCGAACCTGATAATAGGTAGTGGTCAGTTCCAGATTAGTGGTATCTTCTATCGCTCTTTGATTTACAATTTTCCCTCCATCGCGAAAAAAACCGTTATACAAACGACCATTCTTCTTTTTATATGTTTTGTCAAGGGCTTTTAATTCCCAATAAACTCCAATCGATAAATATTCGGGGTGTTTTGCAAAATTGCTGGTCAAAAGATGATCGTAAAACTCGTCGCGATTTTCCGGCTTAAGCTTTTTATAACCTTCAAAAGCATTTTTTATCGTTCTTGCCGATTCCATCATCACATCCAATTCGTCCGATATTTTATTGCGGTATTCGCGGGTTGCACCTTTCACAATCTCGACTGAGTCAGTATATGCAATATTTTTCATCCGCCAGCTGATATATCCAATTGCAACACAGTAAATTATAGTTGCGGTACTGAGGATGTATATGTTTAGTTTAAGCTTTAAATTGAATCTTCTGCTGCTCATGTCGGTCAAAATTATCCTGTTGAGTAATTAATAAAATGATGTGAATTCTGAAGATTATTGAACTTTGACTAAGGTAGAATTATTAATTTAAATTCAGAAACTAAATTAGAGAGATATCAAAATGAAAATCCAGCCGAAACAAAAGCACTTCGTCCAACGTTGTTGATTCCTGATCCGTGGGTGCGGTAATCCTGATTAAATATATTCTGTAGCCCGATATTTAGTTTCACTGATCTTACCAGGTATCCGGCGTAAAGGTTTACAATCTGCCAGCCTGGTGTGCCGCCAGATGGAATCCGATTGTCGCTCATATCGCCTTGTGCAAGCCTGCTTTGTTTGGATGCAAACAAAAATTCAGCTGAGTAAAAGATATTTCTGAATTTGCAGGTTCCGGCCAACCTGCCATTTAAAGGTGGGATTCTTCGTAACGGTTCATCTTTGGTCATGTTTTGTCCGTAAGTATAGGAAATGCCTCCGTTGATCTCTAACCTGGACAGGGCTTTCCAATTAAATGAAGTTTCGAAACCACGGATATACGCTTCTTCTATATTCTCTTTTTTATATACCTGATATCCGTCGATGAACCGACCTTCTTCCTTTGTTCTGGCGATTAACTGATTAAGATTCATGTAATAAGCAGCAACAGTCCCTGAAAGTTTTGCGAGACTGAGTTTGTACCCCAATTCGTAATTTTGCGATTTTTCGGGTTTTAAATCGTAGGTAGGAACTTCGTACCTGAAATCAACAATTCCAAGTGTTCCGAGATCGTCGATGTTTGGCGCACGAAACCCACTGCTAAAGGTGCTGTAAATGTGATGCTCACGGTTAAAGTTATACATCAGTGCCGAATTAAAAACAAGGGCCTCGGGCGAAATATTAACCTTGCCCAAAGTGTTGTCGGTTATGTTTATGTTGAACGAATTAAACCGAATACCCCCATCAAAAATCCATTTGCCAAAATCAAAATGATGCAGGGTGAAAATGGAATAATTACCGTACTTTGAATTATCCGGATATAAACCACGTTTATTTAAGGCCAATCCATTGTCTGAGTTATTTATCTCTGTGCGCGAACTGCCAACCTGATCATGATAAATTTCTATTCCTGAATTGGCTGTCCAAACAGAGTTTAATTTTGAGTCGAAATCAAAAGTAAAACCAAGGGTATTGACCTGGTCATTTTCCCGGGTCATTTGGCTGCTTCCATTTTTCTGACTGATTCGTCCTTCCACATTTTGTTGCCAGGAAGCAATAAACCTGAGCTGATTAAAAAGCTTTCTTTGAACTTTGACATTCATTCTGGCATAAGTCAACATTCGCTGCTGAGGATTGAATTCGTTCAACAGGTAGTTTTCGAGGACCACTTTATGGTACACCGGAACGTGTTGTTGCATGTTAAACTGATTTGCAAGAGTTAGTTGAATATTTTCCTTGAGAGCAGCAATAATTTTAGTATTAAATGCATATTCATTATATCCCGATGGAATTTGTTTGCCTGTATTCTTTCCACCAATAAGATCACCGAAGTTATGGTAGGTTGCTCCAACCAAAGCAGCGTATTTCTTTGAACTGATTTCCAATTCGCTGTGGCCTGTTTTTTCCATATCAGCAGTCATATATTTGCCAAAAACAGATCCTTTAAATGTTGATTTTTCCTGATTCAATGCCGGTGATTTGGTGAATATCTGAATCGCACCGCCAATTGCATCAGTTCCGTATTGCACCGAACCTGTTCCCTTAGCCGCTTCAATCCGTTCAATCGAATATACATCAACTGTATTCAGGTACTGATTTGGACCATATCGATATATCGAATTGTTTAAGCGGATACCATCGACCAAAAGTAAGGTTTGGTTTCCGGTTAATCCTCTTATAAAAGGAGATCCTCCTCCGTGGTTAGTTTTCTGTATAAACAACCCATTCATGTTTGTTAAAGCCTCAGGCGTTGTGCGCGGGATAAAACTATCCAGAGACTTTCTGTCCAGATAACTGATGCTGTATGGAACAGTCGTGGACTCCTGTGGCTTTCGTTGTGTGGTTATAACTACTTCATGAATTGAATAAACTTGGGTTGTGTCTATCTGTCCCTCAGCAAAAATACTGGTTATAAGAATTAATAAGAGGAAGAAATATTTTATCATTTATCAATTAACTTTTATATCCTTCGAATTAAACAAAACAAATTCAAATTATACCTGCATTAATTACTTTTACTGGGTTTTTATTAACATTCCTAAAACACCTATTCGATTCAGAAATCTTTTTTGGTATTTTGCAAACATGATTGATGAAGTACTTTTTGCTGATGTGATTTTGCCTTTGCCACTCGATTATCGGTTTACCTATCGGGTTCCTGCAGCTTTCCAAGTGCGCATAAAAACCGGTGTACGGGTTATCGTGCAATTTGGGAAGCGAAAATTTTTCTCAGCGCTGGTTTACAAGCTTCATCAGGTTATACCCACCGGCGATTTCGAAATCAAAGATATTGATGCAATACTGGACGAAGAGCCAATAATTAGCGAAAAGCAATTGGTTTTATGGGAGTGGATTGCCAATTATTATTGCTGTACTTTGGGCGAAGTCTATAAAGCGGCTCTTCCTTCCGGACTAAAACTTGAAAGCCAGACCAAAATCAGTCTGAATCCTGATGCAGTTATTCAGGAAACCTTAACCGACAAAGAAAATGCCGTTGTATTGTTGCTTGAAAGCCGTAAAACGGTAAGTATTCAGGATATGAACCGGTTTCTCGGGCAACAATCGTCATTTGCCATCCTGAAAATATTGCTCGAAAAGAATACGGTAATCGTAGAAGAACAGCTGCGTGAAAGTTACAAACCTAAGTTGGTTGCAACAGTCAGGCTAAATACTGAATACCAAACCGAAGAAAAACTGAATTCGGTGCTCGACCTGCTTTCGAAAAAAGCAAAAAAACAGGAACATCTCCTGAAAATATTTCTTGCTGAAACTATTTATGGAGATATAGGGCAGACAGAAATCAGTAAAAAGGATTTGCTTGAAATGGCTGACGTTTCAGAAGCTGTGCTGAAAGGACTGGAAGAAAAACAGGTTTTGGAAGTGTTTCAAAATGAAATAGGGCGGATCAGCCGACCTCAGCGTGATGAATTGATGATCAAAGAGCTGTCAGAACCACAGCAAAAAGCGTACGACGAGATACTGGCTCAATTTCAAACCCAGCAAACAGTTTTGCTCAATGGGGTAACTTCGAGTGGAAAAACCGAGATTTATATCCGGCTGATCGAGGAACAGTTGAAGCTCGGAAAGCAAGTTTTATATCTAGTTCCTGAGATAGGACTTACCACACAAATTATTACCCGTTTGAAAACGGCTTTTGGCGATTTAGCAGGAATTTATCACTCGAAATTTAATGACGCGGAACGGGTTGAAATCTGGTTTAATGTGTTGAATGAAAAATCCGGAAAAACAGGACAGCAATATCAAGTAATACTTGGAGCACGTTCAGCTATTTTTCTGCCATTCAGAAATTTGGGACTGATCATTGTTGACGAGGAACACGAAAATTCATACAAGCAGTATGATCCGGCGCCACGCTACAATGCCCGCGATATGGCCATTCTGATGGGCAATATTCATGGGGCGAAAGTACTTTTAGGTTCAGCAACCCCTTCATACGAAACCTTCTTTAATGCCAAAGCCGGGAAATATGGTTTGGTCGACCTTTCAGAGCGTTTTCAGGGTATCGAGATGCCCGAGCTTATTCCGGCAAATACACAGGAAGCATACAAACGCAAGCAAATGCATTCGATTTTCACGCCGGAACTTTACGGTGAAATTGCAACGGCCTTGTCGAATAAAGAGCAGGTGATTCTTTTCCAGAATAGGAGAGGGTTTGCTCCGTTTGTGCAGTGTGGAAAGTGTGGTTGGATTCCGAAATGTAAATATTGCGACGTAAGCAAAACCTACCATAAAAACCGGGCAAGCCTGATTTGTCATTATTGTGGGCACACCACTTCGCTGGTAAGCAAATGCGAAGAGTGTGGTTCGGATGAGATTAAAACACGAGGTTTCGGAACTGAGAAAATTGAAGATGAAATCCAGCTTTTATTTCCTGAAGCAAGGGTAGCCCGGATGGACTTGGATACGACTCGGGCAAAAAAAGCCTACGACCAGTTGATCTGGCAGTTTGAGACAGGAAAAATCGATATTTTGGTAGGAACTCAAATGGTTACCAAAGGATTGGATTTTGATCATGTTCGGGTTGTAGGAGTCATAAATGCTGATAACTTGTTGAATTATCCTGATTTCAGATCATATGAACGCAGTTATCAATTGATTATGCAGGTGAGTGGCCGGGCAGGGCGCAAACATACCAGGGGAAAAGTTATTGTACAAACCAGTCAGCCCAATCACCCGGTTATTCAGGATGTCATTGCCAACGATTTTTACCGGTTATTTACCAGGCAAATGGCCGAACGAAAAATGTTCAGGTATCCACCGTATTACCGGCTTATTAAAATTGTGGTGAAACATCAGAACCGCGATCGGCTTGATCTGGCAGCGCTGCATTTGGCAACTGCGTTTAAAACTCACTTTAACAAGAATGTACTTGGTCCGGAATATCCTGTAGTAGGACGGATACAAATGTGGTTTCAAAAGGAAATACTGATTAAATTACCGCGAGACGGTAAAATTCAGGAAGCTAAAATGAAAATCATGGAAATCATTAGCCATGCCAAATCGCAACCCAATAACAGCCAATTGATCGTTTATGCCGATGTTGATCCGATGTAGATCAGAAGCAGGAAGAAGTAAGTAGTCATTGGGAAGGAGGAAAAAGGAAAGAGAAAAAGTGGTCAGTTTTCAGTTAAAAGGGATTCCATCTCTTTTTTGAAAGATGGAATCCTTGGAACATTAGCGCGATTCCTTTTCGGGATTACAAGCTGCTGAGATTTTAATCTCCTAAAATACGGGAATTATCCGCCGACTGCCGTATCGTTAAGCACTGTAGAATTTTATGATACTATTTCAACGGAATATGTTCTGGTCTTGTATGTTTCCAGCGTTTGTGCGACCAAAGCCAAAGTTCAGGTCTTTTACGAATTATTTCCTCCAAAAATTTAGTGTGAGTTTTGGTTATTTCATACGGTTTGGTTTGTGAGGCATCATCGAAAAGTTTGGTGAATTCCAACTCATAGTATCCCCGTCGTACTTTTTGGATATCCATAAAAACAACTGCTTGCTTAAATCTGGTGGCTACTTTTTCAGCTCCGGGGAAAACAGCTGTTTCCTGGTTCAGAAACATTATCCAGTAATCGGTATCTTTCAGTGCAGTTTGATCGGTCAGGTAATAAGTGGCCGATAATTGACCGTTTTTTTCGAGCTCGAGCATGGTTCGTAATGAGATACGTGCAGGCATCATCAGCATTCCGAATCTGGAACGTACACTCTTGATATAGTCATCGAAAGTTTCGTTTTGTATCGGGCGATAAATTACATTCACCTGATGCCGGATAATTTTGGGTAATGCCGTGGTCCATTCCCAGTTTCCGTAATGACCGGAAAGAAGGGCTACGCTTTTATTCTGATTGTAAAGCTCGTTCAGTACTTCCGGATTTTTATATCGGAACCGCTTATCGAATGATTGATCGGTCATTTGAAATGCCTTAATGGTTTCAACTACCAAATCAGCAAAATGGTGATAAAATTTCCGCGCTATCTCGTGTATTTCCTGATCAGTTTTTTCCGGAAATGAATTTTTCAGGTTTTGAATGACTGTTTTTTTTCGGTATCCTATCAGGTAGAAATTTAACAGGTAAAAAACATCGGCACAAAAATAGAGCAGCCAAAACGGAGTATGCCCGAGCAGTTTCAGGAATAAAACGCCAATTTTAGCTACCACTTTATTCATTTCTAGATTTATTATTTTGAGGATTAAGTCATTGGTCATTAGAAAAATACTAAGTTGCACCTTTTCAAATGACTAATGACTATTTTCCATTGACAATCAGCCAGATATTTTTATTCGTCCAAATACATTTGGACTATATTTCTATTGATTGATAACCTCAGCCTCCCGCTTGTACAATTCAATATTGGCCGGTCGTTTGTGTTTCCATCGCCGGTGTGACCACAACCAATATTCGGGTTCTGTCTGGATAATTTCTTCCAGTTTCCGGACATATGCCAACAGGATTTCTTCAGGCTTTACTTCTTCCGGTTTTTCAATCAGTTTATAATGAAAGACTTCGTATTTACTGCGTCCGACTTTGCGGGTGTGGTGCATAATTACCGGCAGATTGGTTTTCATGGCAATTTTCATTGGTCCTGCAAAAAAAGCGGTTTCCTGATTCAGAAAAGTCGTCCAGAATTGGGAAGTAGGTGGTGGAGTTTGATCTGCAGCAAGCATTAGGCTGCTAACTCGTTTATTGGTATTGAATGCCAAAGCAGTACGGACAGAATGATTAACCGGAATGGATTTGGCACCAAATCGCTCACGTGTGTCAAGAATGAACCGCTCTAATGGTTTGTTTTTTCTCACCGGATTGTAAACAACCAAAAACTGCGCTTTAATAAACCGTTGCATCGATCCGCTCCATTCCCAGTTGTTGTGATGTTGCCCGAGTACAATCATGCTTTTCCCCTGATTAAAATAATCCTCGTAAAGTTCAAGATTGTTGATTTTGAATCGCTTATCAATCTGTTTTTCTGTCATCTGGTTAAACTTGATGGTTTCCAGACCTACGTCACTCAGATGATGATAGAATTTCTTGGTAATCGTTCTGATTTCCTCCGGGCTTTTCTCAGGAAATGAACGGACAAGGTTTTCGTGTACAACATTGCGCCGATACCTGACTATATAATAAAGAAAAACATAAAAAATGTCAGCTAAACCAAAAATAACCCAAAACGGAAGTCTGGCCGTTAATTTACACAGAAGAACAATAAAACGATCAACAAAAGAGCTCATACTTTCAGAATTTTGAAGCCGCAAATTTAACCCAAAAAATTACTTTGAAGCTTCATCATATTTGTGATTGACAACTAAAATACTGGACGGGCTATCATTATCCCGTTATTTTTCGAATTTGGCCTGAGGAAATCCGTAATCGGACCATCTGAAACCAGTACTTTTTTTCCGCTTAACGGGGCATGCAACAAATAGAATTCATTCTCTTTTTTGATTATAATGCCGACATGATTCACATCCACGCCCTCAATGCTGCTTGTCAAAGCGATGATATCGCCATGCTGCAAATTCTTATATAAATTTGAGATGTCGGTTTTAGGAAAGTACATAAATCCGGTATTTGTCAGTTCTTTTTCCTGTTTGGCAATGGCAGGAATCAATTCCGGATGGTCTTTTAATACCGGATAATCAGAAGGATGCGTACTCATGTAATTGATCGTTTTATCTGATTTAACGCCATTTTTATTGACTGTTTCGTTAATGAGTCCCTTTACATGATTATTGTGTATCCATTCACTGAAATAATGCAGCCTCGAAGGATATTGATTGCGTTTTCCGTCCCGGTACCTGATATACTCAAGTTCTGAGACATAAGATTCAAAATCAGTTTTTCCTAATTTAACTGTCCGTGCCAAAGCCAGACAATTTTCGGCAAATGTGGTGCAATCCAATCCTCTCAAATTAATTACCATTTTTTCATCCAATCCGTTTTCGAGTGATGCAACCACATAGGGAGTTCCCTGAAACGACAGGCCAATTTCAACGATCAGGTTGGAAATGGGAGTATTTGATTTTGAAGCGAAAAGTTTTAGTTTTTCTTCAGCAATCAGTCTGTCTTCCGGCTGAAAAATGCATTGATTCAGGTTAAACTTCGATTGGGCAAAGGTAGTGCTCAGGCAACTGAGAAAAATAATGATTACAATAACTGAGTGACTTTTCATAACGAAAAATTTTATTGAGAACGATAAAGTTAGGAAAGTTTAATCAATCAGCGGTTTCTAATCTGAAAATTTGATTTTTCTCAAAATCATCAGAATCAGGTTTTGTGCAAAGTTGTTATAAAACATGTTTGTATTAAATATTCCTTAAATAAAGGTGTCTAGTCCATGCGGAAGGTATTATTATTCAGCTTACAAGCACTGCTTTTAAGTATTTGGAATTTGCTATCCGGGTATTCGTATCTGTCTGAAGATATGAGTCTCAGATAATAGTAACTTTCTAAAATTAGTATATTTGCCAAAGTTATTCAGGGGGGTCTAATATTAAGAGAACAATATGCAAAAATTAAGAATCCTTCTCCTTGCGGGTTTGATGATGGCAACATTTGTTGTTTCGGCGCAGGAAAAGAAGGAAGAAGAAAAAGGGTATCAGTTTACTTCGGTAAAAGAAATTCCATGTACTTCAGTTAAAGATCAATACCGTTCAGGAACATGCTGGTCGTTTTCCGGGTTGGCGTTTTTGGAAGCTGAAATGTTGAGAATTGGAAAACCAGCCGTTGATTTATCTGAAATGTTTGTGGTTTATCACACCTATTCTGATAAAGCTTTAAAATATGTAAGACTTCACGGAAGCCTTAATTTTGGCGCTGGAGGAGCTTTTCATGATGTGACCAATGTCATCAAAAAATATGGTGCAGTTCCCGAAGAAGTTTATACCGGTTTGAATTATGGTGAAGAAAAACATGTTCACGGTGAACTCGACCGGACTCTGCTTGATCAGGTAAAGGTAGTTGTTGACAATCCCAATAAAAAACTAACGACAGCCTGGTATGATGTATTAAATGGTACGCTGGATACCTATTTTGGAAAACTTCCTGAAAGTTTTAAATATCAGGGAAAAGATTATACCCCACAGACCTATGTAACTGAATTTATGGGTCTGAATATGGATGATTACGTTGAAATCAGCTCTTATACCCACCATCCTTTTTACACCAAATTCATCATTGAAGTTCCTGATAACTGGTCGTGGGATGAAGTTTACAATGTACCACTGAACGAATTGGAAGAAATTATTGATAATTCAGTCAATATGGGTTATACCGTTGCCTGGGCTGCTGATGTAAGCGAAAAAGGCTTTTCTACTTCTCAGAAAGGAGTGGCTGTTATTCCAGTTGTGGATAAGGAAAATATGACTGATGCCGAGATTACCAAATGGGAAAAGAAAACTGAAAAGGAAAGAAACGAAGAGTTATATAAGTTATCGAAACCGGGAAAAGAAAGGTTAATTACACAGGAAATACGTCAGGTTGATTTTGATAATTACCAGACTACCGACGACCATGGAATGTTGATTGTTGGTTCAGCCAAAGATCAGAACGGTAACAGCTATTATAAAGTGAAGAACTCATGGGGAGATTACAACGATTTTGATGGCTTTTTCTATGCATCAAAACCTTACGTGAAATATAAAACCACATCAATCATGGTTCACAAGGATGCTATTCCAAAGAATATTCGAAAGAAATTAAATCTGTAAACAGAGAACCTCGTCATCCGGCGAGGTTTTTTTTTAATTCTCCATCCAATTGATGTCCTTTTGTATATTTGATCCATGAGAAAACTGATCCTTTTTATTTGTATTGTATTACCACTTTTCAGTTACTCCGAAGATTATATCTGGTGGAACATCAAACATGGCTGGGAACCCGGTAAACCTGGCTGGAGGAACTACATGCGCATTACCCCGGGTTACCTTGGTCCAAATGCTTTACCTGTACCAGATGTAAAAAAAGGAGTTGTTCCTCTGGGTACAAATCTCGAAATTGGATTTGATTATCATTTTATGGAAGGTGATCCGACTCAGGATATTTTTGCCAGGTATTACCACTCATTTGCTGAAGGAAAGATTGCCCTGGAGGTATACGGTGTTATCGCCGAACATTACAACATGTCCGATTTTATTCGCGATGAACGTATTGCGCGCGATTTCGACGGAAAAGGATTTGCCAATGGTGATTTATATTTTTCAACATTAGTCCAATTAGTAAAAGGCCGGAAATTCCCGGATACAATGGTTCGCATGGCCGGAAAAACGGCCGCCGGAAATCAGTTGGAAGGTGCTAGGAATACGGATAGTCCGGGTTATTTTTTCGATTTCAGCTTCTCTAAAAGTTATGCCGGAAGAAATGAAAACAATTCGTTTTTACCTTATGCTTCGTTTGGATTTTATTCCTGGCAAACTAACGACGAAGCTAACCTACAGAATGATGCCTTTATGTATGGCTTGGGAGCAGAAATAAAATATATGCACTGCACCATTTCCAACTCCTTGTCAGGCTATTCAGGATATAAACATGAGCGCGACAAACCAATGATTTACACCTTTGATCTGAATCGTCAATTCAAGAATAAAACGTTCCGGATACAATATTTACACGGTTTGCGGGATTGGACTTACCAGACAGTAAAACTATCATTGATTTTAAATTTCCAGAAATAGAACCTATTGTTTATCAGTATTGGGCTGTTCCTGCTTGGCTTCTTTTAGGCCCAAAGTGTTCCTGATTCCGCTGAATACCGATTTCCACCAATAATTCAGAACCGATCTTTTCTCATCCCGGTTAAAGTCAATTTCATCGGGAAGCAATTCACCACCTCTTGGATTTTTTGATCTAAGCAAGAGGCTATTGGCAAGAAAACTGGCGAATTTGGCTTCTTTGGTATTCCCGTTTTTCATTTCCAGGACCGAAATCTTCATATCGTTATATCCAAAAACGACGTAGCCACTGGCCCTGGTTCTGTCGGCAGAGAATGTAAACTGAAAACGGTCGACTTTTCCTGAACGTATGGAAACTGAGGAAAGCGGTTCCAATACCGGATTTAAAATGTGCATATGGAACGGACTCAAACTACCTGTCGCAGTGAAAAGATTTTCAGGATTATTCATATGGTAGTTCATGCTGGTAGATAATTGACAGGAGTCCATAATGGTTGCTGTTCCATCCAGTTTAAAATCAGGTATACGACCGCTTGTTAATTTGATATTTGTAAATGGTTTTAGAGATGCCTGAATGTTTGAAAAACGTATTTTGCCTGTATTTTCCCCGGAAGTCGGTTGTTCCGTGTAGGTTATTCCGGAATTTACCAACATAAAGGAATCGAGCATAAATGGATATTTTGATGATTTGATCAGATCCTGCAACATTTTAGGCCGTCTTTTTTCATCAAATGGCATCCGTTTATCCCGGTAAATTTCCAGCTTTAATCCGTTTACCGACATGTAATTGCCAGTTAAGGTTTCTTTATTAAACCATTGCCTGATGTCGGGATGATTAATGACCACCGAGTCAATTTTACCTTCGAAATAATCGGATTGAAACCCTACCTGTTTCTGATACTTTTCTTTACTGTAGTTAGGGGTTATCTGTATGTCATGAACTAAAAGGCGATTATCGGAAGACGAATAAGAAACCCGATCAATGTTGTATTGGTATAATTTTTCTTTACGGATCAAATGTGGAATCTGAAAGGAAAAATTGGATGCATGCATAAAGCCCTGAGATGGCTTGTTGTCAACTCTTACATTAAAAAGATTGAAACTGATATTTTCCTGCCATTTTTTTTGTCCGTTTTTGAAAACAGCGATATTGGCATCCTTTACATTCAGCGATTTGGATGCAAAAACATCGGCAAAACTTTCGAAATGAGGGAAAAGGTTTATTTTGAATGGATTGATTTTCAATGAGTCTTTGGCATTATTAAAAAGTTGAATAGTTGGTTGACTCAGGTCTATCGATTCGAAAAAGAATTGATCGTTCTGATAGGCCTTATCCAAATCGAAACCATTCAGTGAGATTAACGGAATACGAAGTTCAAACTGATCAACCAACGAACTCTTTGTTTTTTGTTTGACGACCAATTGTTTGGCCAGTATTCTTCGGTCAGCTGAAGAGAATGTTAGCTCATCGATGCTGAACATCTGATTTTTATTTTTTGGAGTAAATTTAAACTGAAGCAGATCAGACAGATAGTTGCCACTTTTAAACTCAGTTTTTCCTTCCAACTCATTTCTCAAAATCAGGATATTCTGTGCATCCATCTTCAGATCGGATTGAACCAGTAAATAAGGCTGTGCGGATAGTTCGGAAAATACTTTCAGGGAGCCATCGTTTAACTTAAATTCTTTAATTGCAATTGATTCTATTTCCTTGGGCAGCAAAATCGAGAATTCTTTGAACTCTTTTATTTCTTCTTTTTTATTCTTTTGATAAAGTTTGATCGTTGGAGAATTGATCAGCACATTATCAGCGACAATATTTTGGTTGTAATACAATTCTTCCATATTAATTCCTTTGATTCTGACCTCCGGAACCGAAAGCTGAATATTCCAGATTACTGACGCGAAATTTTTACTGTCAGTTTCCGGATAGATGGAAGCATTCAATGCATAAACTTCTTTCCTTCTGGTTGAAAATCCAACTTCCGCAGCTTTTAAAACGTGTACATTATCCGAGAGTCGGATAATGTGATCGCGAACCGAGAAATCAATAAACTCAGAAAAAAGTAACTTTTTAAGGCCAAATTGATCCTGATTGACCAACGTGTTTTCGAGTCCAAGGCTGAAATGATTGTCCAAAGAAATCGTTTTACCTTTTCGGCTGTGATTAATTATCCTGACTGTTCCATCCGGAATTTCAACTTTATTTAAATGAATATCACCCAGATAATTGGAAAGTAACTGAAAAAGATCTTCAAATTCAGCCTTGGGTCGGGCCGATTTTAACAGGGCAAAATTCTCATAAAAAATCTGTGGTGATTTGATACTCAATGAATCAACCGATAATTTCTTATTATAAAAGGCTTCATGGAAATCAACACTAGTCAGGGAAAGTTCAGGAATGGTAAACTCATACAATTCGGATCTGCCGAATTCCTTCAGTTTATCCTGAATATTCTGGTCAGAAACTGGGAACAAATGAAGATTTCGGAGCTGAGCCTTCTTTAAGCGGCTTGAAATAGAAACATTTTCAATGGTGAGCTTGTGAAGCTGATCGACAAGGCGCATTTGGTACTGGCTGAAATTCAATTCAATCTGGTTGGCAAAAAATAAGCGATCAGTTTTCAGAACACTTTTTTCATCGAGTGCAAACCCATTTAAATATAACCTGATGGTTGATTCAATATTTCCGGTTTGCAATGTCCCGGTCTTATTTACCAATTGTATTTTTCCTTTTTGAATAGCAACCTGATTCGAATAGATCCCTTTTATATACGTCGAAATCAGGTTATAAATAAAGCTCGAATTTTCCCGCTCTGCTTTTTTAACCAGGATTTCATTTTGTGTAAGTTTGAAATCCGGGTTAAACAGACTGATCCGCTGAAAGACAAATCTCCTTTGATGGTAAGCGTTCTTGAAATTAAACAGGTCAAGTCTTATGCTGTCGCAACTGGCATCGATCCGGTTCTTCTGATTAGTCAGATTACCTTCAGATTGAATAGGGTAGAGCTGTATCTGTTTAATCAGAACAGATTTACGTCGTGTTGAAAGATCCAGGTTTCCAGCCCTTATCCGGTGAACATTATCACCTAGAGTTAATTCGTATTCCGATGCCGAAAAATCGATGTTTTTTGCATAAAAGATTCGGCTGGTGTCTCTGCTGGAAACCGAATCCAGAAGAAAATCTTCCAGATTCAGTTTGATATTTTTCAATTCCTGCTGGCCAACCTGATCACTTAGCGATCTGAATAAGGTCAATTGTGCGTTGTCAAGTTTAAAATTAGTAATACTGACACTTGAAAATTCCTTTTGAATCAATTCATACAAATTAACGTCATCTTTTGTCTCTGAAACAGATTTGTCACGTTTTAAGCCTGGCCAGAATTTAATTTTAGCTCCGGACAGAACCAGCGAATCAATGGGTATTTTATCATTTTTGTAGAATTCACTCATTTGACTGCTAATCATTCTCGCTTTTGGAACAAAAATAGAATACCTGGATTTGTTTGGATTAATATTTGTAATCGGTTTTAATTCAATGTTTTGAGCCTCTATTTTTGATCGTTTAAGTGAATATATTACCGTTTCAGCCTTCAATGAGTGAATGCTGTCAGCGAGATTGTTCTGGTAATTGTGCATCCGGAGATAAATGTCTTTTGCATCGAACAAGCGGTCTGGATCAGGTAGAAGCAACGAATCCGTATAAAAATTCAGGATGCCGATGGAAATATTTTCCGCATTGGCCAATTTTTTTGAATCTCCAACCAGGTTGTAAAAATCAAAACTGGCATTCTCCAATTCAATTTTATCAATTTTAATAGATTTAAATTTTCGGGTGACCAGCGGTTTTAATTCCTGAAAAAGGCTACTGATATTGTTCTTTTTATCGGTATTTTCAGAATTTTTCCCCTGAATGTTAAGTTCCGGCTGGTTAATTAAAATCTCTCCAATCTCAAGGTTTTTCTTAAAAATCAATTGGTAAAGACGGATTCCTTTGATTCTGATATTGGGCGAATGCAGGGTATAAAACTGTTTGGTAGTATTGGGTTGATCTAATATTCTGACTATAGAATCTGATGGATGGAAAGAAACCTGGCTGATCTCAAATCCCCAGTGACTAAAATTGATATTCAGATTTTCGAAAGTGAGTTCATATTTTCCTTTTGATTTTTTTGAAACAAAATCGGAAAGGTTTCTGTTTAAATAGCTTTGTGCTTCAAGATAGATCAATACCAGACCAGCTAATGCTATCAGAATCAGTGTCGAAAGGATTACTTTCGTGATCTTCACTATTTTTTGATGCAAACGAGTCATTCGTATTTTGGTTTTTGATTACTATTCCAAACATAGCATATTGTCTTTTGTTTGGTAGTTTTCATATAGACTTTAATATTATGAAAAAAGTTGCTCTAATGGAAATTAAAATGAGCGTGAACAATGGAAAAAATGAAGGCGATAAACAGCAAGTTAAATAATTCAATTGCCATTTATCGCCTTCGCTACTCAACAGTTTGGTCGACAGATCAAGTCTGAACCGGTTTAAACTCCAAGTTCAGCAAATGTTTTTTCAATGATTGCCAGAGCTTCCAGTAGTTGTTCTTCATTGATGGTTAAAGGAGGAGTAAACCGAATAATGTGATCGTGGGTTGGTTTGGCAAGCAGTCCGTTGTTTTTCAGCGCTATACAAACATCCCAGGCGCTAATTCCATTTACCGACCTGATGACTATCGCATTCAGCAGGCCTTTCCCCCGAACAATTTCAATCAATTCAGAATCAATCGATTTTAATTTCTTCCGGAATATTTTACCCATTTTTTCCGCATTTCCAGCCAGATCTTCTTCTATGATCACTTCCAGGGCAGCAATGGCGACCTTGGCAGCAACAGGATTTCCACCGTAGGTTGATCCATGTTCGCCAGGTTTAATCGTCAGCATAATCTCATCATCGGCTAAAACGCACGAAACCGGTAGCATTCCTCCTGAAATGGCTTTTCCAAGCACTAAAATATCAGGTCTTACACCTTCATGGTCGCAAGCGAGCATTTTCCCTGTACGGGCTAGTCCTGTCTGAACTTCATCGGCTACAAAAAGCACATTATGCTTCTTGCAAAGTTCATATGCTTTATGCAGGTATCCGTCTTCCGGCACATAAACACCAGCCTCAGCCTGAATCGGCTCAACCAAAAAGCCAGCCACATTCGGATCTTCAAGCGCTTTTTCCAAAGCCTTGATGTCGTTGTATGGAATATTGATGAATCCCGGAGTATACGGGCCGAAATCATTATACGAATCAGGATCGGAAGACATTGAAATAATAGTAATGGTCCTTCCATGGAAATTTCCGTTGCACACAATAATTTTGGCTTCAGATTTTGGCACGCCTTTAACTTTAAAAGCCCATTTTCTGATCAGTTTTAAGGCTGTTTCGTCGGCTTCTGCACCCGAATTCATGGGTAACATTTTATCGTAACCGAATAATTTGGTCATGTATTCTTCCCATTCGCCCAACACATTGTTGTAAAATGCACGTGACGTAAGCGCTAGTTTTTGAGCCTGATCAGTAAGTGCTTTTACAATTTTTGGATGGCAGTGTCCTTGATTGACAGCCGAATATGCGGACAAAAAATCAAAGTATTTTTTCCCTTCAACATCCCAGACATAAATTCCTTCACCACGTTCCAAAACAACTGGGATCGGATGATAGTTATGTGCTCCGAACCGTGATTCACGATCCATAAAATCTTTAGCAGTTAAAACATTCATTGGATATAGTTTTATATAATGAACTCACTAGTGTTGCGTTGTTTTTAAATTAATCGTTGTAACTAAATAAAATTCAATAAGATATAGACGTTCTTTGATTTTTTGATTTCAATTCATGGTAGTTTCGAAAGAAAAACCGTGAATAAAGGAAA
>Ga0209317_1000603_pt1 | contig 40746 bp, 37 predicted proteins | sample RifGroB2_FD_183994 | JGI IMG/M metagenome (GOLD analysis project Ga0209317, IMG submission 183994) | Soil microbial communities from Rifle, Colorado, USA - Groundwater B2 (SPAdes) (version 2) | ecosystem: Environmental > Terrestrial > Soil > Unclassified | place: Rifle, Colorado | collected... | reverse complement strand
TCCTCCGCCGGTGGAGAGGTCCATGATGGCGTCGGCGCCGCTTTCCACGGCAACGCGGGCCTTTTCCAGCTCCTTCTCGATATCCAGATCATCGGCGGAGGAACCGATGTTGGCGTTCACCTTGGTTCTGAGCCCCTTCCCTACCGCCAGCGGCTTGCCGTTGGCGTGCTTGTTGTTGTGGCAGATGATGATGTTGCCTGCGGCGATCCCGGTGCGGATGAACTCGGCATCGACCCCCTCGGCGAGGGCTGCGGCTTTCATCTTCTCGGTGATGATCCCCTTGCGGGCGTATTCGAGCTGGGTCATGGCTACTCCTTTATTTGATGGCCGCGTCTCACGATTCGGCCTGGTCTCTTGCTGCCAGGAAGTGGTTCACCGGCCCGTGTCCCTTTCCCATCGGCTGGGCGAACTTGATGGCGCGGGTCACGAACAGTTTCGCCCTGAGGACCGCGCCCGGGAGCGGCTCCCCTTGGGAGAGGTAGCTTGCGATGGCGGAGGCCAGGGTGCAGCCGGTGCCGTGGGTGTTGCGGCTTAGCACCCTGGGTGCCGTGAAGCGGGTGAAGCTGCTGCCGTCGAAGAGGATGTCGGTGACCACCCCCTCGGTGAGGTGCCCCCCCTTGACCAGCACGTGCTTCGCCCCCATGAGATGCAGCGCGCGGGCGGCGAGTTCCATGCCTGCCGTATCCGCGATGGTGAGGCCGGTGAGGATCTCCGCCTCCGGGATGTTGGGGGTGACCAGGTAGCTCAGCGGGATCAGTCTCTTTTTCAGTACCGAAACCGCCTCGTCCTCGAGGAGGGACGCTCCCCCCTTGGCGCTCATCACCGGGTCGAGGACCACCATCCTGATGGCGTAGGCGGCGATCTTGTCGGCGACAATGGAGGTGTTCTCCGGAGAGGAGAGCATCCCAATCTTCACCACGTCGATCGGCAGGTCGGAGAGGACCGCGTCCATCTGCTGCGCGAGGAACTCGGGCGGGACCTGGTGGATCGAGGACACGCCGCGGGTGTTTTGAGCGGTGAGTGCGGTGATGGCTGAGGCGCCGTAGCTCCCGAGCAGGGTCACCGTCTTCAGGTCGGCCTGGATGCCGGCGCCCCCCCCGGAGTCGCTGCCGGCTACCGTCAGCACGGCGCCGCGCGGCTGCAGGCTGCGCCTGTTGAACAAAAGCGAGAGCTCCGTCGCGGCGAGCCCGGGGGATTTGGCCGAGAGCACTGCCGAGATGACCGCGACGGCATCGGCTCCGGCATCTATCACCGCGCAGGCGTTGTCCCTCGTGATGCCGCCGATGGCGACCACCGGTATTCTCAGCTTCCCCTTCAGCCGCGCAAGCCCTTCCGGCCCCTGGATGGATGCGACCTCCTTGCTCCCGGTCGGGTAGAGGGCGCCGAAGCCGACGTAGTCCGCCCCTGCCGTCTGTGCCGCGAGCGCCTCCTCCAGGGAGTGGGTCGAGATCCCGATCAACTTTTTGGTGCCGAGCGCCGCACGTGCCGCGGCCGGGTCGCCGTCCTCCTGTCCCAGGTGGAGGCCGTCGGCGTCGAGGGCCAGGGCGAGTTCCAGGTCGTCGTTGACGATGAACTTCACCTGGAATTGCGTGCACAGGTGCTTCAGTTCCTGTCCGAGTTCCAGGCGCTGCTCGTAGCTGCGCACCTTGTCCCGGTACTGCAGCACGCCGACCCCCCCGCAGGAGAGGGCCTCCCGCACGCGGGGGATCAGGCGTTCCGCCTGGTCCGTGATCAGGTAGAGCCCCTCGACGAGCCGCTGCCTGCCGCTATGGTCAACCACGAGTCTTAACAAGAAAACCTCTCAAGAAAACGTGAACCTTCGGCCACGGAGCACATCTGAGGACTTCCGGGCAAAAACGGGAAAAACTGCACCCAAAGCTCTCCTCGGTTTTCCTCGGACCTTCTCTGTGGCTGATGGCCTTTGGGGGTTTTGGAACTGAAAAAGCCGCGACGGGTGGTCACGGCTCCAGTGTCAGAAGTTCGGAGTTCGCGCCGCTTCCCTACGCCGGTGCTATCCGGATCAGGTTCGAAGGGTTCAGGCTCGCCTGTCTCAGTTCTTACGAACTCCCCTAGCTGGCTTTGCTGCTGCGCGTAAACATAATGGAATCCTCTTGCAAAGTCAATCGCTTTCGGGTTTTTGCCTTTACAGTGGAGGGCAGAAGTGGTAGAAAAATCTCTGGCCGGAACCCTTCCGGCTGTTTTCATTCGCTTTCCGGGAAAACCCAAAACCTCTTGCCACGGAGAAAATCTGAGGACATCTGAGAAACCGTCGAGCGTCAGGGTTCAAACCTTTCCTTGCCACTCTCCGGTTCAGCTCGGATTTTTCCCGGTAGCCAACGGTTTTACGCTTTAGGAAACGGGACATCTATGGACAGCCGCCCTACAGTTGTTGAGATAGATCTGGCCGCATTGCGCCACAACTTCGCACTGGTGAAGCAGAGGGTGCCGCAAGGGTGCGGCCTGCTGGCCGTGGTCAAGGCCGACGCCTACGGGCACGGTTTCCAGTACGTCTCCGAGGAACTGGAGAAACTGGGTGTCGACGCCTTTGCCGTCGCCTTTCTCGCCGAAGGGGTGCAGCTGCGCATGAGCGGCATCTACCGCCCGGTCCTCATCCTCGGAGGGGTGTACCCGGGGGAGGAGAGGCGCTGCATCGGCTTGAACATCTCGACGGCGCTCTTCTCCCTGGAACAGGCGGCGGCGCTCGACCGGGCGGCCATGGAGATCAAGTGCTACCGCAAGGCGAAGGTGCACCTCAAGGTGGATACCGGCATGGGGAGGCTCGGCGTCCCCCACGACCAGGCCCCCGAATTCCTGGAGCAGCTGAAAAAATTCAAGAACCTGGAGCTAGAGGGGATCTTCTCGCACTTCGCCAGCGCCGACGAGCTCGACCCCGACGGGATCGGATTCACGAAACTGCAGGCGGAGCGCTTCTCGGGCGTGGTGGAGGAGGCAAGGAGGCTCGGCTTCTCCCCGCGCTACGTGCACGTCGCCAACAGCGCAGCCATACTCGCCGCCGATCTCCCCTGTTGCAACCTGGTGCGCCCGGGGATAGTCCTTTACGGCGCCCTTCCCTCGGGGGACTTCGCCGGGCAGGTTCCCTCCCTGCCGGTCATGCGCCTGAAGAGCCGGGTGGCGATGCTCAAATGGGTCGATCCCGGCACCAGCATAAGCTACGGCAGGCGCTACGTGGCCAGCCGCAGGTCGCTGATAGCGAGCGTGCCGGTCGGCTACGCCGACGGCTACTGCCGCAGCCTGACCAACAAGGGGGAGGCGCTGATCCGCGGGCAGAGGGCGCAGGTTTCCGGCACCGTCTGCATGGACTGGATCATGCTCGACGTGACCGGCATCAAGGACGTATCGGTCGGGGACGAGGTGACGCTTTTGGGGCCGGACCCGATGGGGGACTGCATCAGCGCGGAGGAGATGGCGGAGAAGGCGGGGACCATCCCCTACGAGATCCTCTGCGGCATCTCCACCCGCCGGGTGAGACGGGTGTATATAGGGTGATAAAAACGAACCAGAACCCTTGGCCACGGAGAAAATCTGAGAACTTCTGAGAAAGGCTTATAAACCAGAGGGGTTGAAACAGGGTGATAAAAACGAACCAGAACCCTTGGCCACGGAGAAAATCTGAGAACTTCTGAGAAAGGCTTAAAAACCATAGGGTTTGAAACTCCGCCCTCGGAAGTCCTTCGTGGCTAACGGTTCTGCTTTTCCAGGTTTTTTAAGGAGCTTTATGACTGACAAGGTACGGCTTACGGCTATGGTGCAGGCGGCGGGTTGAGCTGCCAAACTGGGCCCGGCGGGCCTGGAAGATGCCATTCGCGACATCATTCGCTCGGACGACCCGAACCTCATCGTCGGGGTGGAGGGGGCCGAGGATGCCGGAATCTACCGGATCGGGGAAAACCTCGCCCTGGTGGAGACCACCGACATCATCACACCCCTGGTGGACGACCCGTTCACCTTCGGACGCATCGCCGCGGCCAACGCCCTCTCCGACGTCTACGCCATGGGGGGAAAACCGGTCACCGCGATGAACCTCGCCTTCTTCCCCGCCTGCTCCCTTCCCACCTCGGTGCTCGCCGCGGTGCTGGCGGGGGGGGCGGACGCGCTCAAGGAGGCCGGGGCTTGCCTGGTCGGCGGCCACACGGTCGAGGACCCGGAGATGAAGTTCGGACTCGCCGTCACCGGCCTGATCGATCCCTCGCGCATCGTAAGAAACTGCACCGCCCGCCCGGGCGACCTCCTGATCCTCACCAAGCCGCTCGGCACCGGGATCGTATCCACCGCGATCAAGGCGGAGATGATCGACCCCGGGCTGGAGGCGGAGGCGATCGGCTGGATGACCTCCCTAAACGCCAGGGCGTGCGAACTGATGCTCTCCTGCCGCGCCACGGCCGCAACGGACGTGACCGGTTTCGGCTTCATCGGGCACGCCTGCGAGATGGCGCTGGGCGCGGCCGTCAGCTTCAGGATCGAGCTCGCCCGGGTGCCGGTCATCCCGGGGGTGCCGGCCTTGATCGACGACGGCATGGTTCCCGCCGGCTGCTACAGAAACCGGCTCCACTACGAGCAGCACGTCTCGGGGAGCAGCGGCGATCCCCTGCTGCCGCTCTTCGACCCCCAGACCTCGGGCGGACTCCTGATCTCCTTCGCCCCCGACGACGCTAGGGAGTTCCTCTCCCGCGCCCGGCAGGCGCCCCTTTTCGCGGCCCTGGTCGGCGAGGTCGAACCTGCCGGAGGAACAGCCATTGTCTTCGTCTAGAAGGCTCGCCGCCGCTTTCGATCTCGGCACCACCACCATCGCGGCCTCCCTGGTCGACCCCGCCACCGGTGAGCGGCTTGCCGTCACCGGAGCGCTCAACCCGCAAAGGAAATGGGGCGCCGACGTGCTGACGCGCCTTACCGCAGCCTCCGACCCCGAACAGCTGCGCGCCATGCAGGGGGCTCTGGCCCTGGAGATGGAGCGCATGGCGGAGGAGCTCCTGCAAAAGGCGGGGGCCCTCTTCGAGGAGCTTGCCCTGGTGGGGGTCGCAGGGAATCCCGCCATGGAGCACATAGCGCTCGCCCTGCCGGTCGCCTCGCTTGCCTATCCACCCTTTCGCCCCCTGTTCAGCGCCGGCAAATCCGGCACCACCTTGGAGCTTGGCTGGCGACGGGAAACCCCTGCCTACCTGCTGCCGCTTCCCGGCGGCTTCGTCGGGGGGGACCTGCTCGCCTTTCTCTTCGGCCTCGACCAACACCCTTCCCGCGGCACCCTCTACCTCGACATGGGGACCAACGCGGAGATCGCCCTCTTCGACGGCGAGCGCTACCTCTCCACCTCCGCCGCCGCCGGGCCCGCTTTCGAGGGGGGGAACCTGCGCTGCGGCATGTCCGCGCTCCCCGGCGCCATCAGCGGCGTCAGCATCGAGGGGGACCGGGTCAGCGTGAAGACCATAGGCGGCGCCACGCCCCGCGGCATCTGCGGCTCCGGCGTCCTGGAGACGGTGGCGGCGCTTGTCGGCTGCGGCATCATCGAGCCCACCGGAAGGCTCCGCCCCCCGGCCGAGATCGCATCGAACCTCGCCAACCGGGTGCAGGAGGTGCACGGCGTGCCGGCGTTCGTGCTGCACCGGGACGCGTCGGGGGCGGTTTACCTGGACCAGGAGGACATCCGTGCGCTGCAGCTCGCCAAGGGGGCCTTGAGGGGGGGGATGGAGATCCTGCTGGCCAAGGCGGGCCTCTCCCTGGACGAGGTTTCCCGCGTCGTGCTGACCGGTTCTTTCGGCGCCGTGCTGTCGCCGGCGGTGCTAAAAATGGTTGGAATTTTCAACGAAAAGATGGTAAGAATCACCGGATTCATTAGAGAGGGGGCGCTGGCCGGAGTGGAGCGCATGCTGGTTCTCCAGGACGGCCGCGAACAGATGGAGACCCTGGCGCAAAAGGTTCGGGTCGTCCCCCTCTCCGGCACACCTCTCTTCGAAAAGCACTTCCTGGCAAATATAGACTTCCCGAGACCAGTTACCAAGGCGTAGCCGCGCAGAATCAATACCCGTAGGAGCGGCATGCAGCCCGCGATTGCCCCGGTCGTCGCGGGCTGCATGCCGCTCCTGCCGGTCCTCGTTCTTCGCGGCGATTTTCGATTATTCAATTCAACTTAAAGGAGTGAGTCATGGCAAAGATTGGGCGCGCGCTGATCAGCGTGTCGGAGAAGGCTGGAGTTCTGGAGTTTTCGCGGGCGCTGGCGGGTTACGGTGTGGAGATCCTTTCCACCGGCGGCACGGCAAAGCTGCTGCGTGATGCGGGGGTCCCGGTAAAGGACGTCTCCGAGTTCACCGGCTTCCCCGAGATGCTGGACGGACGGGTGAAGACGCTGCACCCGAAGGTGCACGGCGGCATCCTCGGCATGCGCGAGAACCCGGCCCACGTGGCCAAGATGCAGGAGCACGGCATAGAGCCGATCGACATGGTGGTGGTGAACCTGTACCCCTTCGAGGCTACGGTCGCCAAGGAGGGGTGCTCCATGGAGGACGCCATCGAGAACATCGACATCGGCGGCCCGACCATGCTCCGCTCCGCAGCGAAGAACAACCGCGACGTCACGGTGATCGTCGACCACGCCGACTACGCGGTGGTGCTGGACGAGATGAAGAACAGCGGCGGGGCCGTCTCGCGCGAGACCAATTTCCGCCTCGCCGTGAAGGTGTACCAGCACACCGCCGCCTACGACGGCGCCATCTCCAACTGGCTCGGCGCCCGTACCGGGGAAGCCGTCGCCCCCTACCCGGACACCCTCACCCTGCAGTACAAGCTGGCACAGGGGATGCGCTACGGCGAGAACCCGCACCAGTCCGGCGCCTTCTACGTCGAGAAGGGGGCCAAGGAGGCTTCCATCTCCACGGCGCGCCAGATCCAGGGGAAGGAACTCTCCTACAACAACATAGGCGACACCGACGCGGCGCTCGAGTGCGTGAAGCAGTTCACCGAGCCTGCCTGCGTGATCGTCAAGCACGCGAACCCCTGCGGCGTGGCGCTCGGGGCGAACCTCCTGGAGGCCTACGACAAGGCCTACCAGACCGACCCCGAGTCCGCCTTCGGCGGCATCATCGCCTTCAACCGCGAGCTGGAGGAGTCCACCGCCCGCGCCATCGTGGATCGCCAGTTCGTCGAGGTGATCATCGCCCCCAGGGTCACCGAGGCGGCAAGCGAGGTGGTCGCGGCGAAGAAGAACGTGCGGCTCATGGAGTGCGGCTTCTGGCCGGAGACCCCCGCGCAGCGTTACGACTTCAAGAGGGTGAACGGCGGCCTGCTGGTGCAGGATTCCGACCTGGATCTCTTCGCCGAGCTGAAGGTGGTCACCAAGAGGGCGCCCACCGACGCCGAGATGGAGGACCTGCTCTTCACCTGGCGCGTGGCGAAGTTCGTGAAGTCCAACGCCATCGTCTACGGCCGCGGCAACTCCACCGTCGGCGTGGGCGCCGGCCAGATGAGCCGCGTCAACTCCGCGAGGATCGCCGCCATCAAGGCCGAGCATGCCGGCATCCCGGTGCAGGGCGCGGTCATGGCCTCCGATGCCTTCTTCCCGTTCCGCGACGGCCTGGACAACGCCGCCGCAGTCGGCGTCACCGCGGTGATCCAGCCCGGCGGGAGCATGCGTGACGCAGAGGTGATCGCCGCAGCCGACGAGCACGGCATCGCCATGGTCTTCACCGCCATGAGGCATTTCAGGCACTAAAACAAAAACGTTTTTCATCGTCCATCCGGCTGTCCCGTGTCGATGCGCGTCTCCGACCAGGCCAGCCGGTGCCAAGGAGTGTTTATTATGAAGGTTCTGGTTGTAGGGAGCGGGGGAAGGGAGCACGCGCTGGTCTGGAAGATCGCGCAGTCCCCGCTGGTGGAAAAGGTGTTCTGCGCCCCGGGGAACCCGGGGACGGCAACGCTGGCGCAAAACGTGGACATCGCGGTGGAAAACCTCCAGGGGCTGCTCGAGTTCGCCAAGGCAGAAGGTGTCGGACTCACCGTGGTCGGCCCGGAACTCCCGCTGTCCATGGGCCTTGTCGACCTGTTCGAGGAAAACGGCCTGAAGGCCTTCGGCGCCAGGAAGGACGCGGCGATCATCGAGGCGAGCAAGGCCTTCTCCAAGGACCTGATGCAGAAGTACGGCGTCCCGACCGCTGCCTACGGCGTCTTCACCGAGATCCCGGCCGCCGTCGATTTCATCGACAATACCGGCATCCCCATCGTCATCAAGGCGGACGGCCTTGCCGCAGGCAAAGGCGTCATCATCGCCCAGACCAGGGACGAGGCTGTCGCGGCGGTAACCGACATGCTCTCCGGCAACGCCTTCGGCGCTGCCGGCTCCCGCGTGGTCATCGAGGAGTTCCTGAAGGGCGAGGAGGCCTCCTTCCTCGCCTTCACCGACGGCGAGCGGATCGTCCCGCTGGCGAGCGCCCAGGACCACAAGGCGGTCCATGACGGCGACAAGGGGCCCAACACCGGCGGGATGGGGGCCTACTCTCCGGCGCCGGTGGTCACCCCCGCCATCCACGAGAAGGCGATGGCCGAGGTGATGCGCCGCACCGTCGACGGCATGAAGGCCGAGGGGCGCACCTACCGCGGCGTACTCTACGCGGGGCTCATGATCGACGGCGATTGCGTCAAGACCCTGGAGTTCAACGCCCGTTTCGGCGACCCGGAATGCCAGCCGCTCCTGATGCGGATGAAGTCGGACATCGTCCCCATCCTCATGGCGGTCGCCTCCGGGAGCCTGGAAGGGGTCGAGATCGAGTGGCACGACAAGGCCGCGGTCTGCGTCGTGCTGGCGGCGGAGGGGTATCCGTCCGACTACAGGAAGGGGGACCTCATCGCGGGGCTGGACGAGGCAGGCAAGGTCGAGGACCTGGTGGTCTTCCATGCCGGGACCAGGAGCTCCGCCGAGGGGGTGGTGACCAGCGGCGGACGCGTGCTGGGGGTGACCGCGCTGGGCGGTACCGTGCAGGAGGCCATCGACCGCGCCTACAGCGGCGTCAGGCTCATCTCCTGGCCCGGCATGCACTGCAGAAAGGACATCGGCGCGAAGGCGATCAACCGCTGACCGAAACCGTCAGCCGCGATCCGGACAGGCCCGGGAGCATCAAGCCCCCCCCGGGAAGGGGGGGCGGCAAAGCAAGGGGCGAAGGGGTTGCCTTTATCCCTTTACTGTTTATGATTGCTTCGGTTTGCCAGGATTTTCCCGCGGCCGACGGTTTTTTGTCCTTTACCCGGTTCGATGACAGGAGGTTGCAAGATGGACGATCCCAAGGTTCTGATTCTCATGGGAAGCGATTCGGATCTTACCACCATGGAGGAGACAGCCAGGGTCCTCACCGAGTTCGGCGTCCCCTTCGAGATGCACGTCTCGTCGGCACACCGCTCGCCGGCGAAGACCTCCAAGCTGGCGCGAGAGGCAGCCGGCCGCGGCATCCAGGTGATCATCGCAGCCGCGGGGATGGCCGCCCACCTCGCCGGGGTGGTCGCCGCGGAAACGCCGCTCCCCGTCATCGGCGTCCCCATGGCGGGAGGCCCGATGAACGGGGTGGATGCGCTCTATGCCATGGTGCAGATGCCGGGGGGGATGCCGGTGGCGACCATGGCCATCGGGAAGGCCGGCGCCAAAAACGCGGGGCTCCTCTCCGTGCAGATCCTCTCGCTTTCCAGCCCGGAGCTGCGCGGCAGATTCGTGTCGTACAAGGGGAGGATGGCGGATGAGGTGGAGCAGAAGGACCAGGAGCTGCAGGCCTCGAGGCAGGGCTGATGCCGGTTTTCAGTTGATTTTGCTTGACAAGGCGTCGCGGGTTGTATACCTTCGGGCCGCTATAATAACTCTTGGATCAGGAGGAAATACTAATGAAAAAGATTTTCGCTGCAGCAGCCCTGACTCTCGCCTTTGCTGTTTCCGCAATGGCAGCAGACAGCGTCGTTTACCCCGCTAAAAACGGTAGCGTGACCTTCAACCACAAGGTACACAGCTCCAAGAACGAGTGCAAGGTCTGTCACGGCGACGGCGCCCCCGCCAAGATCGCTATCAACAAGGAAGCGGCACATGGCAAGGCTTGCAAAGAGTGCCACGCTGCCAAGGGCGGCCCGACCAAGTGCGGCGATTGCCACAAGAAGTAACGCCCCTTTGTGGGGGTTGACTGCTGGTTATGGGGTAACAAGACATCTTGTTGCCCCTTTTTTTTATTGAGCAATTGTATTCGCAATTTTTATTTTGCGCTTATTGACAATTTGACTATAATGGCATGCCTGTTTATTAAAGCTGTACATCACCTTACCGGGAGACGGCCTTGACAACGAACAAACGAGGATTTGCACAAGAAGTTTGGGATTTTTTCTGTTCCTTGAGACTTTCGATTTTCCTGCTGATAGGGCTTGCCCTGGTCTCGATCATCGGAACGGTGATACCGCAGGGTCCGCAGCGCGAATACCTTGCCACGCTTAGCGAGACCAAGATCCGCCTGTACGATTCCCTTGGCTTTTTCGACATGTACCACTCCTGGTGGTTCATCCTGCTCCTTTACCTGCTCACGCTGAACCTCATCTGCTGTTCCATCAAGAGGCTCCCCAGGGTGTGGAAGGTCGTCTCCGAGCCGGTCAAGGTGATGGACGACAACTTCGAGAAGACCCTCACCAACGTGAAGGACTTCAAGATGAAGGGGTCCCCCGCCGAGCTGAAGGATCGCGTAGCCGCATTCCTGAAGGCGGAGTTCGCGGAAGCGGAGGTCACGGAGCAGGGGGGGGAGTACCACCTGTTCGCGCAGAAGAGCCCCTGGTGCAGGCTCGGGGTCTACGTGGTGCATCTCTCCATCGTCATCATCTTCATCGGGGCGCTGATCGGCTCCTTCTTCGGGTACAAGGCCTATGTCAACATCCCGGAGGGTGGCGGCGTTTCGCAGGTGCAGAGCAGCGGCGGCAAAGCGATCGACCTCGGCTTCGAGGTTCGTTGCGAGAAGTTCTCGGTCAGCTTCTACGACACCGGCGCTCCCAAGGAGTTCAAGAGCATCCTGAGCGTCTACGAGAACGGCCAGCCGGTCGGCGGCTACCAGCAGGTCCCGATCATCGTCAACGACCCGCTCACCTACAAGGGGATCACCTTCTACCAGTCCAGCTACGGCCAGTCCGACGAGGGGGTATGGTACTACCTCACCGTCCGCAACCGCAACGGCGGAGAGCCGGTGAAGCTGAAGGCGCGCCAGGGCGAGAGGGTCGCGCTGCCGGGCGGCGCCTTCCTCTCCGTGATGGAGGCGACCATGGACGTGCGTCCGTTCATGAGGGGCTTTGACGGCCCCGGCGCCCAGGTCGAGTTCACCCCCGCAGGCGGCAACTCCCAGCCGTTCGTCATCCTCTCCGACAAGTACGAGTCCTTCAACGCCCAGCACGGCGGCGACCTGTTGATCACCTTCAACGGCATGGACCAGAAATTCTACACCGGCCTGCAGGTCGCCAAGGACCCGGGGGTGTGGGTGGTCTGGCTCGGCTGCCTGCTGATGGTTATCGGTATCTGCATGGCCTTCTTCATGTCCCACAAGAGGATCTGGGCCCGCGTTTCCGACTCCGGCGTCACCCTGGGCGGTTCCGCCAGCAAGAACCCCGCCGGTTTCGAAATCAGCTTCGACGAACTGGTGGAGAAGCTCAACAAGCTGTAAGTCCAAAGGGGCCCGCCCCTATCGCCGCTCTAACTGAATGACCGGAGGGTAATATCGATGTCCAGTTCTTCACTATTCAACGTAACCATGATCACCTATATGGTTTCCACCTGCATATTCTTCGGCTTTCTCGCCTCGCGCAGCAAGCCGGTCGGGCTCGTCGGCACCTACGCGGCGCTCTTCGGCTTCGTGGTGCAGACCGTGGCGATCGGCCTGCGCTGGAAAGAATCCTATGACATAGGGCACGGCCACGCGCCGCTATCCAACCTGTTCGAGTCCGTGGTCTTCTTCACCTGGACCATAGTCATGATCTTCCTGTTCATCGACTTCAAGTACAAGTACCACGCCATCGGCTTCTTCGTGATGCCCTTCGCGTTGTTCGGCATGGCCTGGGCCCAGCTGAGCCTGGACAGCGGCATCGAGCCGCTGGTGCCTGCGCTGCAGAGCAACTGGCTGGTCTACCACGTCATCACCTGCTTCCTCGGGTACGCCGCCTTCGCGGTCGCCTGCGGCATCTCCATCATGTACCTGATCCGCGAGCAGATGGAGCAGGGTGGGGGGAACGCCCAGGCGGGGGGGATGCTCTCGCTGTTCCCTTCCATCAAGGTGCTGGACGACCTGAACTACAAGGCGATCATGATCGGTTTCCCCCTGCTGACCCTGGGGATCGTCACCGGAGCGGCGTGGGCGAACTACGCCTGGGGCACCTACTGGAGCTGGGACCCTAAGGAGACCTGGTCGTTGATCGTCTGGTTCGTCTACGCCGCATTCCTGCACGCCCGCATCACGCGCGGCTGGGTCGGGCGCAGGGCGGCCATCCTCTCGGTGATCGGTTTCGCCGCCACCATCTTCTGCTACCTGGGTGTCAACCTCTTCCTCTCCGGTCTGCACAGCTACGGCAAGTAGGCCAAAAAGGGCAATCCAGTCCATGAGAATCTCCCCCGGGGCATATCCGGCAGTAATAGTTCTCTTCCTGCTCATCCTTGGCGCCATCTCCCATCCGGGTGTCGTCAAGGCTGAGCCGTTTGATTGCAGTATCTGTCACAAGGATCTGGTCCGCGGGAGCGTGGAGCACAAGCCGGTTGCCGCCGGCAGGTGCATGGACTGCCACAGGCAGTTCAACGACAACCACCCCCTGGGGAAGGACAGCATGGGGTTCATGGTCCCCAAGGACAAGCTTTGCGCCGTCTGCCACGGGGCGCTGGTGCAGAAGCAGTTCCTGCACGGGCCGGTAGGGCGCGGGGCATGCACCGACTGCCACATGGCGCACAGCGCCGAGCAGGAGTCGCTCTTGAAGGACGCCACCCCCGCGCTTTGCTTCCGCTGCCACCCCCGGGAGCGTTACACCGGGGCCGTCACCCACAAGCCCGTGGCCGCCGGCGAGTGCCTCTCCTGTCATGACGCGCACCAGGCCGACGGCGTGTCGCTGCTGAGGAAGCCGGGTTCGGAACTCTGTTTCATGTGCCACGACCGCAAGATAGCCGAAGGGAAGTCGGTGCACCGTCCGGTGGGCACCGGTGAGTGCGTCAACTGCCATGCGATCCACGGTTCCCCCTACAAGAAGATCCTGAAGGGGGAATACCCCACCGAGCTGTACCGTCCCTTCAGCGTCGACGCCTTCCCGCTTTGCTTCACCTGCCATAACCCCGAGCTCGCGTCGGAACCGGTCACCAGCGACAAGATCACCAGGTTCAGGAACGGGGAGCGCAACCTCCACGCGGTCCATGTGAACAAGGCCGGAAAAGGACGCTCCTGCAGGATGTGCCACAACCCCCATGCCGAGGTCCAGGACCGCCTGATCTACCCGAAGGCTATGGGGTTCGGCAACTGGGACATTCCGATCCGGTTCACCGCCACTGAGACCGGCGGCGGCTGCTCGGTCGGATGCCACAGGACCTTCCGTTACGACAGGGTGAAAGCCGTTGAGCAGCAGTAGTCCCTGCCAGACACCCCTCCACCAAGGCGATGCGCCCCCCCGGTCCGGCGTGCAGCTGCGATGACCTTGCCGAAGTTCTCGATCATCATCCCTGTAAAACCGGGGGGGGAGCTGCCCGCCCTCTCCGGCATCGCAAAGGCGACCTATCCCTGCGAGCTTTTCGAGCTGCTGGTAGCCTACGGTTGCCGGCCGAGCGCCCAGAGAAACCTGGCAGCGCGCGAGGCAAGGGGAGAGATCCTCTACTTCCTCGACGACGACTCCCGCGTGGATCCCGGGTTTTTGGAAAGGGCCGCCGGCCATTATCGCGAAGCGCAGGTTGCCGCCGTCGGCGGGCCATCGCTCACGCCGGGCACCGATTCGGCGCTGCAAAGGGCGATAGGCATCGCCTTCGCCTCCCCGGTCGGCGGCGGCGGGGTCCGGAACCGCTACCGCAAGACCGGGAGCGCGCGGCGCAGCAGCGACAGCGAATTGATCCTCTGCAACCTGAGTTTCCGGCGCGAGATCTTCCTCTCCCACGAAGGGCTGGACGAGCGGCTCTATCCGAACGAGGAAAACGAGCTGATGGACCGGCTGCAGCACGAGGGTTGCCTGCTGGTGCACGATCCGGAACTCGCCGTCTTGCGCAGCCAGCGCAGGACCTACCGTGCCTACCTGAAGCAGATGCTAGGCTACGGGCGCGGGCGGGGGGAGCAGACGCTCATCTCGGGCAGGCTGAAGCCCGTGTCGCTGGCCCCGTCCCTGTTTTTCATCTACACGCTTTTGCTCCCCTTCCTTGGGGGGGGGATCTATGCGGCGCCCTTTTTTTGCTACCTGCTGACGATAGCCGCCGCCTCGGTTTCCGGGGCCGTCTCCGGTGGTGACGCGGCGCTCCTCCCCAGGCTCCTGGTGGTGTTCCCGACGCTGCACCTGGCCTACGGGGCCGGCGTGCTCTGGGGGGTCGCGAAGCCCCGTTACCGGAGGGGGGGGGAGACTCCCCGGGAGGTCGAGGTGAGGCGCCTGAAGGCTTTCGAGGACGCCGTGCCGAACCTTTAGCGCCAGGACGCCGGGAGAGCCGGCACCCTTTTCCTGGCTTTGTTCCTCTGCGCCTGCGCGCCCTTGCGCCAAGGCCTATAATTTGATTGCGATCACGCGGTGGGAGAGACTAGTGGACCTCAGCATAGTAGTGCCCATATTCAACGAAGAAGATAACATCCCGATACTGCACAACCGCATCTCCGAGGCGCTTGCGGACACAACGCTTGAGTACGAGCTGATACTTGTGGACGACGGTTCCTCGGACAACTCCTACCCTGCGCTGAAGCGGCTGGCATCGAAGGATGACCGGGTCAAGGTGGTGCGCCTGCGCCGCAACTTCGGGCAGACCGCAGCCATGACGGCAGGTTTCGACCTCGCTTCGGGGCGCGTGGTGGTGCCGATGGACGGCGACATGCAGAACGATCCCTTGGACATCCCGCTGCTTTTGGCGCGCATCGACGAGGGGTACGATGTCGTCTCCGGCTGGCGCAAGGACAGGAAGGACACCTTCGTAAACCGTCGCCTCCCTTCCATCCTGGCCAACTCCGTCATCTCCAGGATGACCGGCGTGCACCTGCACGACTACGGCTGCACCCTGAAGGCGTACCGCCGCGACGTGCTGGACGATGTGAACCTTTACGGGGAGATGCACCGCTTCGTCCCGGCGCTCGCCCACCAGGTAGGCGCCCGGGTGACCGAGATGCCGGTCCGGCACCACGAGAGGCTGCACGGAAAGAGCAAGTACGGCATCTCCCGCACCATGAAGGTCATCCTCGACCTGATGACGGTCAAGTTCCTTCTGAGCTATTCCACCAAGCCGATCCAGCTCTTCGGCCGCTGGGGGATCTACACCCTGGGCGCCGGCATGGCAAGCGGCGCCGTCACCTTGTACATGAAGTTTTTCGACGGGATGAGCATGAACCGCAACCCGCTGCTCATACTCACCGCCTTTTTGCTCTTCATGGGGGTCCAGTTCATCGTGCTGGGACTTCTGGCCGAGCTCAGCGCCAGGACCTATTACGAGGCCCAGGGGAAGCAGATCTACAACATAAAGGAAAAGATCAACTTTGGCTGACGTACCCTTGCGCGTACTGGTCCTGGCTCCCACCCCCTTTTTCTCGGATCGCGGCTGCCACGTGCGGATACTTGAGGAGGCGCGGGCGGTCATCCCCCGCGGGGTGGAGCTGCGCCTGGTGACCTACCACATCGGGCGCGACGTCCCGGGGATACCCACCCAGCGGATCGCCAGCATCCCCTGGTACCGGAAACTGGAGGCGGGGCCTTCCTGGCACAAGCCTTATCTCGACCTGCTGCTGCTGTTCAAGGCGCTCAAGGTCGCGCGCACCTTCAAGCCCCACCTGATACACGCCCACATCCACGAGGGCGCCTTCATCGGCGCCATCCTGAAGAAGATCCTGCGCGTGCCGATGCTCTTCGACTGCCAGGGGAGCCTCACCGCCGAGATCACCGACCACAAGTTCGTGCGTCCGGGATCCCTCCTGCAGCGGCTCTTCGCCACCCTTGAGCGCTGGATCAACCTGAGCTCCGACTTCATCGTCACCAGCGCAAGCCCCACAGTGGACCTGCTGCTGGCAGGCGGCGTGCCCAGGGAGCGGGTCCGCGCCCTGATCGACGGCGTCGACACCGGCGTCTTCACCCCGCAGCCGAAGCAAGAGATCCGGGCGCGGCTGGGCCTCCCCCCGGACCGCCGGATCGTCAGCTACCTCGGGGTGTTGAACAGCTACCAGGGGGTGGACCTGCTGCTCGAGGCAGCGGCCCTCTTGCAGCGGCAGGGGGCGCAACTGCACTTCCTGGTCATGGGGTTTCCTGAAGGGGGATATCGTGAAAAGGCGGAGGCAATGGGGCTTGCCGGCATGTTCACCTTCACCGGCCGTATCCCGTACCAGGAGGCGCCGCTTTACCTTTGTGCCGGCGATATCGCCGTCTCCCCCAAGATCTCGCTTACCGAGGCGAACGGCAAGCTTTTCAACTACATCGCCTGCGGCCTTCCTACCGTCGCCTTCGATACCCCCGTCAACCGGGAGATCCTGGGTGACGCGGCGCTTTATGCGAAGTTCGGTGACGCGGCGGAGCTGGCCGGAGCCATAGGGCGGCTGGCCGGGGACCGCGAGCTGCGGGAAGAGCTGGGGCTGGAAGGAAGGGAGCGCGCAGTGAGCGAGCATTCCTGGCAGGCGAGGGGGAGGGAGCTGGCGGAGATCTATCGTCAACTGCTGAAGAAAACCTCAAACCATTAGCCACGGAGAAAATCTGAGGAAATCTGAGAAAGGCGCGAAGCAAAACCTCAAAACCATTAGCCACGGAGAAAATCTGAGGAAATCTGAGAAAGGCGTGAAGGCTAAACCTCAAAACCATTAGTCACGGAGAATCTGTGGAAGGTTTATCGCCCCAGACGATGCTTCGGATTTCCCCCTTCCGTTTTTGGTTTCCTCGGATTTTCTCAGATTTTCTCCGTGGCCAAGGGTTTTGGGTTTGGTTTGAGATGGTAAACTTTGGAGTCGTTTTCCGGGGATACCATGCTTTATGAGAACCTGACCGAGAAGATCATTGCCTGTGCCATCGAGGTCCACAAGGAACTGGGGCCCGGGTTGCTGGAAAGCGTCTACGAATCAGCCCTGGCTATAGAGCTGTTTCGGCAAGGCCTGCGCTTCCACCGGCAGAAGCAGTTGCCAGTAAGGTACAAAGGCGAGAGCATCGGTGATTTCCGCGTGGATCTTCTTGTAGAGGAAACCGTGGTGCTAGAGCTTAAAAGTGTGGAACGGCACGATCCGATATTCGAGGCTCAACTGCTGAGCTACATGAAGTTGGGCGGTTACAACGTGGGGTTGCTCATAAACTTCAACTCGGTGTTGCTCGGCAAAGGCGACAGGAGGCTGGTCCTTTGACAGTTGTTCCCTGCCTGTCCAGGACGCTGCTCGCCTCCGCTCTTTCAGGCTCCTCCTTTCCGCTTTGTTTTTTCAGCACTCTCGCGTGAATTCACATGTTCATGATTTTCCCCTTTGTTTTGGTTTTCTCAGATTTCCTCAGATTTCCTCAGATTTTCTCCGTGGCCAATGGTTTTCTGCTTTTTGATTGAAAATGTCCTCATTTTATAATACTGTTCAGCGCATGAACGGTGATGATGAGAAAGTCCTTGATACCTATCGCTCTTTCCTCCTCCTCTCGGAGATCTCGGGTGACCAGCAGCTCTCGCAGCGCGAGCTCGCCAAGCGCCTGGGCATCGCCCTCGGCCTGGTCAATTCCTACCTGAAGAACCTGGTCGCCAAGGGGTTCGTCCGGGTCAACAACTTCCCCAAGAACCGTTACGCCTACCTCCTCACCCCCAAGGGTTTCGCGGAGAAAAGCCGCCTCGCCTACCAGCATTTGAGCTACTTCTCCGGACTCTACACGGTGGCGCGTCAGGACTACCTGAAGCTTTTCAGAAGCCTCGCGGCCCAGGGAGTCAGAGGCGTCGCCTTTTGCGGCATAGACGAGGTCGCTGAAATAGCCTATCTCTCGCTGAAGGAGGCCGGGATGGAACTGGTGATCGCCATGGATCCGGAGGGGGCGGGCAATAAGTTCTTCGACAGATGCGTGGTGACACCGGCCATCGGCCTGCTTTCGGGCAACCACAACGTGGTGATCACCTCACTAAAACGCGGCGACGCGATGCGCGAGGAACTGCTGCGCATGGGTGTCGAGCCTGAGCGGATCCATCAGGCCGGACGGGACTAGCGCACCACGGCATTTATCGGATGAAGGAAGGTGACGAAGAATTCGGTAAGTGAGGATAGACCCCGACTGCCGGTGTCAACAGGTCACAAGGCCCCCTCTCTTTTTGTCGCAGGGGGCGCGTCATGGGAACTGCCAAAACAAAGCTGCCGGCCTGAACAGCAAGCCAGCTCAAGGGAAAAATGAATCAGGAATGGGTCAGCTACCTTCCGTCATTCCTCAAGAAGAGAGTGGAAGGAAGGCAGGAACTTCAGAAAGTACTCGGCAATACGGGCTGGCTCTTTGCGGACAGGCTGCTTCGCATGGGTGTGGGACTGGTCGTGGGGGTGTGGATCGCCCGCTACCTTGGTCCGAGCCAATACGGCGTGCTGAGCTACGCCGCCTCTCTTGTTGCCGTGTTTTCAGCCATAGCCATACTCGGCCTCGAAGGGATCGTCATCCGCGAAGTGGTGCGTTCCCCCGACAAAGAGCCGGAGATCCTGGGCACCGTGTTCACTCTGCGCCTGATTGCAGGGACGGTGGCGTACCTGCTGACTGTGACGACCGTCTTCGTGCTTCGCCCGGCAGACCCTACTCCCCATCTGCTGGTGGGCATCATGGCCTGGGTGCTGATCTTTGGAGCCTTCGACACCATCGACTTGTGGTTTCAGTCCAAGGTCCTCTCCAGGTACGTCGTCTATGCGAAGAATGCGGCATTTATCCTTGCCTCTGCGCTGAGAATTGCCCTGGTGCTGGCTGAAGCTCCTTTATGGACGTTCGCAGCTGCAAACGCCATCGAGATCGGACTGGGAGCTGCAGGCCTTATCTATGTCTACCGGGCCAACAACCAGCGCATCACCCGCTGGCGGCCGACCCGGGAACACGCACGTGATCTGCTGCATGCCAGCTGGCCCTTGGTCCTATCGGGCATCGTCTTCATGGTTTACCTGCGGATAGACCAGGTCATGCTCGGGCAGATGGCGGATTCGCATGAGCTTGGGGTGTATGCCTCCGCAGTCAAGATAGCGGAGATCTGGTTCTTTATCCCTACAGCGATCGTCTCGTCCGTTTTCCCCAATATCGTCAAAGCGAGGGAAAACGGCGAAGAGGAGTTCTACGGGCGGTTGCAGAAACTCTACAACCTCCTTGCCTTCCTGGGTTACGCCATCGCCATTCCCACTACCTTTCTGGCGGGGATCGTAGTCTTTTTGTTCTACGGTGAAGCGTACGCGGCGGCTACTCCCATGCTGGTGCTGCTGATCTGGAGCGACGTGTTTGCCAACCTTGCGGTGGCGAGAAATGCCTTTCTGATGGCCATGAACTGGACCCGTGTGCTGCTCGTGATGGTATTGGCGGGGGCATTGGCGAACATTGGGTTGAACTTCATCCTCATTCCCCGGTACGGAGGGGTGGGGGCGGCGGCAGCGTCTTTGATTTCATACTGGGTGGCGGCTCACGGAGCCTGCTACGTCTACCGCCCGCTACGTAGAACAGCTAACATGCTCACCAGGGCCTTGCTGTGTCCCAGGTTCTGGTGACAAAACCGTTTGGCACGAGGAGATCATGACTGAACATCCGGTTCCGGCAAAGTGGGACACCGCTTCCATAAGAAGGTTCTGGAATTACCACGGTAAGAAAACCCAGGACGAGACTGAATATTTCTCGTTCCAGGTGGGCGAGGCTCTGGTCCGTCTTCTCAAGAAGGCTCGTGTCCTTTCCCGGCCGGTGAGCATCCTTGACTTCGGATGCGGCCCCGGTTTTCTACTGCAGCATTTCCTGCATACCGGCAATACCTCCTTCGGCTTTGATTTTTCTGACGGGACCGTGGCAAAGGTGAACCGGAAGTTCGCTAGCCGTTCCAACTGGAAAGGAGCTATCTCTGCCACAGCTCTTCCAACGGCATATGAAGATGCCTCGTTCGGATTGGTCACCTGCGTGGAGACGTTGGAGCATCTGCTGGATGAAATGATTCCTCCCACTCTGCGCGAACTCCACCGTCTGCTCCATCCGGAAGGGATACTCTTCATAACCACTCCCTTTGCTGAAGACCTGGAGAAATCGGGCATATACTGCCCGTTCTGCGACCATGAATTTCACAAAGTACAGCACGTCCGGTCTTTCGACACCGGGGCAATGCGCGAGCTCCTCTCGCAGTACGGATTCGAGGTCATTTACTGCAGCAACGTAGATCTCTTTGAGGTCCAAAGCCGTGGGTGGCGGGACCGGCACAGCTTGAAGAAGTCCTTGAAGCGGGTCATCCACGCGGCCGCCGATCTGCTTGCGCCTGTGCACTCCGCGGACGGAAAGTACCTTCTCCCGCGCTGCTCTTCCGGCCCCAACCTTTGCGCGATAGCCAGGAAACGGGAACCGAAGGGATGAGACCTGAGATTGTCGCGCTCACAGCTGGTGCAGTCGATGGCGCTTTGGAGCCATATTCGGACCAAGCCGGGCTCCAAAAGATGTTGCTTGATCTGTTCCGTCAGGCGGGTCTTGGAACAAAAGGCGGCGGTACACCGCTTTGTGACATCATAGCGCCTGGGATGACGGTACTGGTAAAACCGAATTGGGTGCTGCACGAGAATTTCAGCGGCCAGGGGTTGGAGTGCCTGGTCACGCACCCAAAGCTCATCCTGGCGGTACTGCGGGAAGTATTCAAGGCACGACCGGGGCGGGTCATAATCGGCGACGCACCCATACAGGGATGCGATTTTGACAACCTGGTGACCAAAGAGTGGAAAGATGAGGTGGCAGCTATCGCCTCTTGCCCATTCGAGGTGGTCGATTTCCGCAGGACCGTCCTTCGCAAGGGCGGACTGTCGGCAGGGCAGGAGACCGAGATTCGTGGCGACGAGAACTACATTCTTTTCGACCTGGGCAAGGACAGCCTCCTCGAGCCGGTATCGACGCCGGAAAACCGCTTCAGGATTACCTGCTACGACCCGGACCAACTCGCTGAGAAGCACAGGCCGGGAAAGCATCAATACCTTCTTTGCCGTGAACCGTTCGAGGCGGATGTGATCATCAATCTGCCAAAGCTAAAGACACATAAGAAAGCCGGCATGACTGCTGCCCTGAAGAACCTGGTCGGGTTGAACGGCAACAAGGAGTACCTGCCGCATCACCGAACCGGAGGAGCGGCAGAGGGAGGCGACTGCTACCCCGGCTTCGCTCCGCTAAAGAAACTGGCAGAGTACTGTCTGGACGAGGCGAACCGTACCATCGGTGCCGAAACCTGCAGTACCTGGTTGAAACGCTCCAGCAGGCTGTTGCAGGTCCATGGCAAAATAGGCAACCCCGAGATCGAGGGTGGATGGCACGGAAACGACACGGTCTGGAGGATGACGCTCGACCTGAACAGGCTGCTGTTGTATGGCCGTGCCGACGGGACGCTATCGGATACGCCGGTGCGCAAGGTTTATTCTCTGACCGACGCCATGGTCGCCGGGGAGGGAGAAGGGCCCTTGGCTCCGCGCCCCGTTACTTTTGGCGTGCTGACCTTTGCCTCTTCGTCTGCGTTTGCCGATCTGGTCGGGGCGGGTCTGATGCACTTCGACTGGCGCAAGATCCCGCTGGTTAGCGAGGCTTTTGGCGGATTCCGTTATCCCTTGACCCCGCAGGACCCGGCTGCCTGCCGGGTCGTTTGCAACGGGGAGGAGATCACCGTTGAAGAGGCAGGGCGGCGGTACGGGAAGGATGTCCACCCCCCTGCCGGGTGGCGCGGCCACATCGAAGGGAAAGGGAGCGGCAAATGAGAATAGGTGTTCATCCCGATCGTGACCGGGCTTTTTCCGAAAAGTGGCGCGAGTTCCTGCTGGCGCGGGGGGCGGAAGTGATCGTCCTCGACCTCCTCGCTCCCGACGCCCTGGAGCAGGCGAAGCTTTGCGACGGCATCATGTGGCGCTGGTTCCATATCCAGGATGACAAGCAGTCGGCCCGCGTCATCCTGCACACCATCGAGAAATATCTAGACATCCCGGTCTTTCCCTCAGGCGCGACCTCATGGCATTTCGACGACAAGGTAGCGCAGTACTACCTGCTCGCGGCACTTGGGGTCCCCCAACCGGAGGCGGCCATATTGTGGGACGAGGAGCGGGCGCTCGCATGGGCAGCCTCTGCCCGCTATCCGGTGGTATTCAAGCTGGCGGCCGGGGCCGGTTCATCCAACGTGCTGAAGCTTGGGTCCTGCGCTGAGGCTGAGCGATGGATATCCAAGATGTTCCGACGCGGCGTTTTCCCCATGATGATGAACGAGTATCGCCCCCCCGTGCTGCCGCGGACCCGGCGCGAAGCCAAAGAGCGGATCGTCCGGGTAGCGGACGCCGCCAGGTACGTCGTCACGGGGGAGATGCCAGGGCTGCCGGAGCACTGGTGGAAGCCGGAGAAGGGATACGCCTTTTTCCAGGAGTTCCTTCCCGGCAACGAGTTCGACACGCGCGTGACGGTGATCGGGGACCGGGCCTTCGCGTTCCGGCGCATGAATCGCCCAGGCGACTTCCGCGCTTCCGGGAGCGGCAACATTGACTACGATCCTGCCAAGGTTGACCCTGAGTGCCTGAAACTTGCCTTTGAGGTCTCCGAGAAATCGGACTTCCAGACCATGGCTTACGACTTCCTCTACAAGGACGGGAAGCCCGTGATCTGTGAGATCAGCTATACCTTCGTCGACACTGCGGTCCATGACTGTCCGGGACAGTGGGACCGGCAGTTGAACTGGCACGAGGGGAAGCGCTGGCCTGAGGATGTCCAGGCGGAGCTGTTTTTGAGCGAGGTCGCGACGAGGCTGGCTCAGCGTGACCTGGGGCGAGAGCCGTCCCCGGACCTGCAAGGCAACAGGAAATAGCGGTAGAGATAATGCGCATAGCCTTGGTGACAACTGAATATGTGACGGAAGTGAACTTCGACGGAGGGCTTTCCAACTACACCTATCGGACTGCCTTGTCCCTGGCGGGACTGGGGCATGAACCCGTAGTCGTCGTCGCGTCCGACAAGCGGGAGGTCATTCGCCACAGCGGGATCGAGGTGCACAGGGTGCCTGTTGTCTGGTACCACCCCGTTCTCCGGCACGTCTGCAAGTACGTACCCTGCTTCGACCTCGTGATGATGAGCCGCGCCCTCAACGCCGAAGTCGCCGACATCCATGCCGGGTCCCCCGTCGACCTGGTCCAGTATACGAGCCTGGGGGGGACCGCCTTTTTCCGCGACGGCAGTATCCCCTCGGTGGCGAGGTTGTCGAGCTACCAGAAACTCTGTGATGCCGCCTATGACGTCAGGCCGGACCTGAAAACGAAGCTGCGCCAGATGCTGGAGGTGGCTTCCCTCAGAAAGGTCGACGCCGTCTTCGGCCCCAGCAGGTTGATAGGATCGGAGGTGGCAAAGGACACCGGGCTGACGGTTGACCTGATCGAGTCCCCCTTTGTGCTGGATGACTGTGCCCTCTCCTACGACACCTATGAGGAAGTGAAAAAGAAACTTGAGGGGCGGGAGTATCTCCTTTTTTTCGGGTCTTTGGGGCTTTTGAAGGGGGTCAAGGCGATAGGGGACATGATCTACGACCTGCTGAGCCGCAATCCGCAGCTCTCCTTTTTGCTGGTCGGCAAGGACCTGGGCTACGGCGGTGCTCCTATGTTCGGGTACATCGCCGAAAAAGCGAAGGAACACGCAAACAGGCTACAGCATCTGGAAAGCATCCCTCACAGCAGGTTGTACCCTCTGGTCGAGAAGTCGCTCTGCGTAGTGCTCCCTTCGCGCGTCGATAATTTCCCCAACACCTGCATCGAAGCCATGGCGTTTGGCAAGGTTGTCGTCGGCACCAGAGGGACCAGCTTCGAGCAGCTGATCACTGACGGCGTCAGCGGCTTTTTGTGTGAGAAGGACAACCCCGTTTCCCTCAGGGAGACCATCGAAAAGGTTGCCGGCCTTGATGCTTCCCAGCGCGCAGAAATCGGAATGAACGCCTACAGAAGAACCCTCGACCTGGCGCCGGAGAGGATAGTGAAGGAGCTGGAAAACCTGTACGGACGCGTTTTGGAGCGGCGAAGGGTGGATTCTCGTGGCTGATATCTTCCGTGAGCTGCAGGGCAAGAAGATCGCCTTGGTCTTCGGCAACCTGGAACTTGGGGGCGCCGAGCGGCAGGGGCTGCTCCTTGCCGACTATCTACAAAAGGTGTGCGGGGCGCAGGTCCAAGTGGTAGGGCTCAGCTCTTCTCCCGGAAGGCTCTCGGACCTCTGCGACGAACTGGGCATCAAGTGGAGCGGGGTCCCTTTTCATTGGGGGCTCAGGCGCCGTTTGCAGTCGTTCTCCAGGGCCGTCCGTGCCTTGAGTGCCATCGGGCCCGACATCCTCATCTCCTACACCCGGGTGCCCAACATGGTTTGCGCCCTGGGGTGGAGGCGCATCGGCGCCAAGCTCTGTATCTGGAACCAGGCCGACGAAGGTTTGCTCATGAACCGGATGCCGCATTACCTTTTCGCGGTGGCCCAGCCGCACTGCTTCATCTCCAACTCGTCGGGAGGGAGGGATTTCCTGGTCAGGGAGTACGGCAAGTCGCCGGACCAGATACACGTCATCTACAACGGGATCGCGGCCGCTGCGCCCCAAAGGGACAAGGCCGCCTGGCGCGAGGAACTCCGGATCGGCGAGCAATCCCTTGCCGTCTGCATGATCGCCAACCTGAGCGCCTATAAGGACCATGGCACTTTGGTGAGGGCCTGGAAGGAGGTCCTCGATCGGGGGAGCTTTACCGCCCCGCCGGTGCTGATACTCGGGGGGCGCTTCGACGGGGAGGAAAAAGGGCTCCTCCGGCTCGCCGGGGAGCTCGGCATTGCCGGCGCTGTCAGGATGCCGGGGAGGATAGCGGACGTCCCGGGCCTGCTCGGGGCCGTGGATCTTTTCGCCTATAGCTCCAAAAGCGAAGGGGTCCCGAACGCGGTACTGGAGGCGATGGCGGCCGGGCTTGCTGTGGTCGGCTCGGACATCCCGGGAATCAGGGAGGCCGTAGGGGCTGACGGATCGGCCTACCTTGCCGGCGTAGGCGACAGCGGCAAGATGGCGGAGAAAATCCTTGCACTGCTGCAGGACAAAGAACTGAGGGATGGCATCGGGCGGTCGATGAAGAGGAGGATCGAGGATCGGTTCAGCCTCGACACCATGTGCAGAACCTCCGCGGAGCTGATCTGCGCCTCCCTGCAAAGGGGCGCGAAGCCGTGACCCCCACCGAAAGGGACCTGCTCTTCACTAGGCTCAACGCGACTCTGCTCGTCAGGGTCATCGTCGCCGTCGGCTCTCTCATCGGCCGGTTGTTGCCGGCGCAAAACGCCTCTTCCCTCTTTTTCTTCTTCCCCTTCTACCACGTGGGGGGGGCGGAGAGGGTTCACGCGGCTATCGTCGGCTGCTTTTCGGCCGAGCGCCCCCGGGTCTTTTTCACCAAGAAGTCGGCCAACGACGGCTTTCTCTCCCTTTTCGGGGGGCAGGCGCGGCTTTGCGACAACTGGCGGCTGCTGAAGTACGGCTATCCCCTGAGCGTCGGGGTGATGGCCGGGTGGATCAACAGGCATGCGCAGCCGGTGGTCTTTGGCAGCAACAGCCTCTTCTTCTACCTGCTCCTCCCCTATCTGAAAAAGGAGGCGAGATGCATCGACCTGATGCACGCCTTCGGCGGAGGGTCGGAACATTTCAGCCTTGCCGTCGCCGGCAGGCTGAATGCCCGGGTGGCGATCAGCGAGAAGACGGTCGCCGACCTGAAGGAGCAGTACCTGGAACATCGCCTGCCGGAAAGCCTCGGGAGCCGGGTCACCCTGATCGAGAACTGCGTCCGGGTGCCGGAACGGTACACGCCGAAGAAACGGCGTCCCCAACTGAAGGCTCTCTACGTCGGCAGGGGATCGGAAGAGAAGAGGGTGCATCTCGTCGGGCGCATCGCGGCCCGCTGCCACCGTGAGGGGATTCCCCTGGAGGTCGTCGTCGCGGGGGACGCATCCGGCGCGGTGGACGAAGCGGACAGGGGGTATTGCAACTTCCTGGGGGAGGTCACGGACCAGGGGGAGTTGCAAAGGGCCTATGACGATGCCGATCTGCTGCTGCTCACCTCCAGCCGCGAAGGATTCCCGATGGTGATCATGGAGGGGATGGCGCACGGGGTGGTGCCCGTATCCACGGACGTCGGCGGCATTGCCGTTCACGTGCTAAACGGCGAAAACGGCTGGCTGGTGCCGCAGGGCCTGGGGGAGGATGCCATCGTGGAGCAGATGTGCCGGATTCTCCGAGGCATGTCCCGGGAGCGGGAACTGCTTCGGGAGATGTCCCGCGCCGCCTATGACTATGCCCGGAGCGGTTTCAGCGGCGAGAAATTCTGTTCGGCATACCGGAGCTTGCTGCTGGGTTCTTGACGGCCGGCAGCGAAAGGATGTAAGAAAATGCGGATATCGATCCTGATCCCGGTCTACAACTGGGATCTGTCATTGCTTTTGAAGAGCATCCTCAGGGAGATCGACGAGTTCGACCTTTCCCGGGAGGCCGAAGTGCTCGTCATCGACGACTCCTCCAGCGACGCCGGACTCCTCGCCGGGAACGCCGCCTTTATCGCTGACCAGGCGCGCCCCTTTTTGCAGTACCGGGAGCTTGGGAGCAACGTCGGGCGGTCGGCGGTCCGCAACATGCTGGCGGATCGGGCCGCCGGCGAGTTCCTGCTGTTTCTGGACTGCGATGTGCTGCCCGATGCGCCGGACTTCATCAGGAATTACCTCTCGCACGCGGCAGGCGACGGCTTCGACGTGCTCTGCGGCGGGATAAGCTACCGGACCAGGGTCTTGAAGGGGCGGGAGTACGACTACCACGCCTACCTCGGCAACCGCAAAGAGGTAAAGGCGGCGGCGCTGAGAAACCTGGCTCCGTGGCGCCACATGCTGACCTCCAACATCATGGTGAGAAAGGGGGTCTTTCAGACGACCCACTTCGACGAAAGGTTCACCGGGTACGGCTACGAGGACATCGAGTGGGGAGTGCGGCTCGCGCGGAAATTCCGGGTCCTGCACATAGACAACACCGCCTCCCACCTGGGGCTGGTAACCAGGGAGAGGGCCTACGAGAAGATGCGCAACTCGGTGCCTAACTACCTGCTCCTGAAGGAGATCTGTCCCGAAGCCTTCGCCGCCTCGGGGATAAGCAAGGTGGCGGGGCTCTTGACCTCGTGCAGCGGTGCGCTGCTGAACCTGCTGGACCCCGCCCTGAAGGGCCTTTTCCTGAAGTCCGCGAGCGACCGGCTTGCCTTCATCTTCTTTCAGCTGAATTTCGCCGTGCTGCTCGCCGGCTCCCTCAAGGGGAGCTCCCGCGCCTGCAAGGCTCGTTGATCTTCCTATCAAAGCGGCTCTCCTGAAGGGGAGGAGGAAAACGTGGCGGACATTATGAAGCAGCCATGCCAACTGATACGGCAGGAGCAGTACAACATAGGCGAGATCTGCACGCGGCAGCAGTGCCTTGCGGGAAGGGGGGAAAAGGTCGCCCTGCGCTTCATCCCGTCCCACGGCGAGCGGACCGACTACACCTTCTCGCAGCTCGACGCCCACAGCAACCGATTCGCCAATCTGCTGCAGCAGCTGGGCCTGGGGGAGGGGGATGTCTTCTTCACCTTCCTCCCCAAGGCGCCCGAGCAGTTCTTCGCCTTCTTAGGCGCCCTGAAGCTGAAGGCGATCGTCGGGACCCTCTTCTCGAATTTCGGCGACGACGCGCTGCTGGACCGGCTGGGGGACTCCGGCGCCAAGGGGATCATCCTCAGAAAGAGCGCGCTCAAGAAGATCGGCCGCATCCGTGACCGTCTGCCGTCGCTGCGCTTCGTCATCGTCGCCGACAGCGAGGTCGACCTGGCGCCCGACGTCCTGAGCCTGAACAGGCTCCGGGAAGACGCCTCCCCCGAGTTCGTCGCGCCGCCGACCACACCCGACACCCCGTCGGTGCTGCATTACACCTCCGGTTCCACCGGGAAGCCGAAAGGGGTGCTGCATCGCCACGCAAGCGTGCTGCACCAAAGCCGCACCGCCACCGAGGTGCTGCAGCTTCAGCCTGACGATATCTACTGGTGCACGGCCGATCAGGGGTGGGTGACCGGCACCTCCTACGGCATCATCGCCCCCTGGAGCCTCGGCGTCACCCAGATCCATTACGGCGGCGGCTACGATGCGGAGCTGTGGTTCGGTATCCTGGAAAAGGAGAGGGTGAACGTCTGGTACACGGCGCCGACCGCGCTCCGTATGCTCATGCGCGAGGAGCCGGAGGTTTTCCTGAAGCGGGAACTCTCCTGCTTGCGCCATATCTTCAGCGTGGGGGAGCCGCTCAACCCGGAGGTGAGCCGCTGGGGGCGGGAGATCCTCGCCAGGGAGATCTACGACACCTGGTTCCAGACGGAGACGGGCGGCATCATGATCAGCAACCGTCCCGGGCTGGAAGGGAGGGACGGCTCCATGGGGAAGCCGGTTCTCGACGTCGAGGCGGCCATCCTCTCCGACGCAGGAGAGCCGCTTCCGGATTTCGTGCAGGGGAACCTCTGCCTCCGCCCGGGGTGGCCCTCCCAGTTCATGACCTACCTGAACAACGAGTCGGGGTACCGCTCCAAGTTCAGGGGGGGGTACTACTACTCCGGCGACACGGCTTACCGGGACGCGGAGGGGTACTTTCACTTTCTCGGCCGCAGCGACGACGTCATCAACACGGCCGGTCACCTGATCAGCCCCTTCGAGGTGGAGAGTGCCCTGCTGGAGATCGCCGAAGTGGCGGAGTCGGGGGTGATCGGCGCGCCGGACGACCTCCTCTTCGAAAAGGTGGTCGCTTTCGTGGCGTTGCATCGCGAACATCGGCCGTCACGGGAGTTGGAGCTGAAGATCCGCCTGCACGTGACCAACAGGGCGTCGTCCATAGCCACGCCGCAGGAGATCGTGTTCGTGGATGCCGTTCCCAAGAACAAAAGCGGCAAGATCATGCGCAGGGTGCTGAAGGCGAGGTACCTTGGCACCGATGCCGGAGACATTTCAACGCTGGAGGATTAATACAACATGTCGACCATGAACAAGCTGAACGAGATATTCTGCGAGGTCTTCGACCAGGACGATCTGCAGATCGCCCCCGAGATGACCGCCAACGACGTGGACGGCTGGGACTCGCTCTCCCATATAAACCTCATCGTCGCCGTGGAGAGCGCCTTCAAGATCAGGTTCAACCAGAAGGAGCTGCTGACCTTCAAGAACGTAGGCGATCTGCTCTCCTCCATCGAGAGCAAGCTAGGGTGATGCCGGAACCGCTACGAGTTAGGACTGCTGCATGAGTGTCGCCCTGAAATCCGTCTATGCCCTGATCATGCTCTTTGCCGCGTTCGTCGTGATCGGGGGGAAGGTCCCCTCCTTCGGGAGGATGTTCGTCGCCGCTGAACCGGCGGGCTATGCGCTGGGCGACCAGTACCGGATGTGCGAGCTGGACCGCTTCAGGGAGGAGATCCCTGTGGTCAAGCCCTCGGCTACCGCTCCCATCGGGGAGGCCGACATCCTCACGCTGGGGGACTCCTTTTTCAACAGCACCCTCGGCTCCGACCTCTTCGCCAACCTGCTGGCCGGGAAAACGGGGGCGAAGGTCCACAACCTGCAGAGCGCCGCCTTCTTCGAGCCGCAGAGCTACCCGCTTGCCTACCTGGAGAGCATCGGCTACCGGGGCGACAAAAGGAGGATCCTGGTCCTGGAGAGCGTGGAGCGAAGCGTATTGGAGAGGGGGGGGAGCTACAACGCCGCCGGCGCGTCCGCCGGCAACGACCTGAACGCCCTGGCCTTCAAGCTGCTGAAGAACAACGACGTGGAGTATTTCTTCAAGCACAACCTGATCGTGGAACCGCTGGGGAGATGGCTGAAGAACTTCCGCTTCGAGAACCTGGGGATCGTCGACAAGTCGATAGGCGCCTATTCCAGCGACCCCGAGATGCTCTTCTACCAGCGTGACATCCAGTTCGGCAGGATGAAGAAGAGCGAGGCGATGGTGGCGCAGGCAGCCGACAGCATCGCCGCCTTGTCGGCCGCGCTGAAAGAGCGCTACGGCATCGACCTCGTGTACCTGGTGATACCGGACAAGTACTCCGTCTACCGCGCCCTGGCCCCCCACGCCGAGAGCTACGACGGGTTCATCCCCCGCCTCTGCGCCGAGCTCACCCGGCGGGGGGTGAAGAACCTGGACGTCTACTCGCTCTATTGCCGCTACAACAAGCCGGGGATGCCTCCTATCTACTATTCCAGCGACACCCACTACACAGCGCTTGGGAAGTCGATCCTCGTCGACGCCGCTGCCGAAGTGCTCCAGGGGATGGGCGCCGCGCATCCCGGGAAGCGCCGATGAACTTCAACTCGATCGAATTCCTTCTCTTCATCCCCGTTCTTTTCCTATGCCTTTACCTGGCCGGGGAGAGGTTGCGCTGGCTGGTGCTTCTGGGGGGGAGCTGCTACTTCTACCTCGCGCTTAAGCATCTCTACCTGCTGACGGCCCTGGCCGGGGTGGCGGCGGTGAGCTATGCCTGCGGGATCGCGCTTTACAACTGCCGCTCCGCTCGGGGGAAAACGGCCCTCTTTTGGGGTGGTGTGGCGGCGAACCTGTCGGTGCTCATCGGCATGAAGTACCTCCCCTTCCTGGAGAGGAACCTGAACCTGCTGCTCGGGGAGTTCTCCCAGCTGCCGGCCATCCCGCAGGGGCGGGTGCTGGTCTCCATCGGGGTTTCCTACTTCGTGTTCCAGGCCGTCTCGTACCTGATCGACATCTACCTGGAGATCGAGAAGCCGGAGCGCCACTTCGGTTACTTCGCCCTGTACCTGGCGTTTTTCCCGAAGCTTTTGCAGGGGCCGATCGAGAGGGGGGGGGATTTGCTGCCGCAGCTTCGCTCGGGCGGGGGCTTCAACCAGGAGAACTTCAGGAGCGGTCTCCTGCAGTTCTCCTGGGGGCTTTTCAAGAAGGCGGTGGTGGCGGACCGGCTCGCGCTTTATGTCGATACGGTCTACGGCGACCTGCACGCCTACTCCGGCCTTACGCTCTTGCTGGCCACCTACCTGTACGCGCTGCAGCTCTACTACGATTTCTCCGGCTATACCGACATGGCGCTTGGCACCGCCAGGATGTTCAACGTAAGGCTCACGCAGAACTTCAACGCCCCCTACCTCTCCCGCTCCATTGCGGAATTCTGGCGGCGCTGGCACATCTCCTTCTCGCGCTGGATCCTCGACTACATCTTCAAGCCGCTCCAGATGCAGCTTCGGGACTGGAGGGACCTCGGCACCGCCCTGGCCCTGCTGGTCACCTTCCTGGTCTCCGGCATCTGGCACGGCGCGAGCTGGTGCTTCGTCATCTGGGGGGGGCTGCACGGGGTCTACCTGGCCGCTTCGCTCTTCTACAAGCCGTTGCAGAAGAAGATCTACCGGAAGCTGGGGCTGGAAAAGAGCCGGGTGCAGCAGGTATGGCAGACTGCGGTCACCTTCCACCTGGTCTGCTTCGCCTGGATCTTCTTCAGGGCCCAGTCGGTTCCCGATGCGCTCTACGTGGTGCGCCATCTCTTCGACGGGGCCTCCGGCCTCACCGAGCTGCTGTCGGCGCACGGCGACACCGACCTTGCCATCGTCGCGTGCTCCCTGCCGGTGATCTGGCTGGTGCACCTGGCCAGGGAGCGTTTGGCTGCGGGGAGGGACTTTTTCGCGGCGCCCGCCCTGCTGCGCTGGGGAGTCTATTTTTGCCTGGCCGCCGGCCTCCTCTTCTTTAATATGGACAGCAACGCCGGTTTTATCTATTTTAACTTCTGACTTTCGCCCGGTTACGCGACCGGGGCGGCGTCAAGGGAGTAGCAGTGAAGATAGTCTTCCTCGCACCGTTCGGCATCCGCCCCAAGGGGACCGTGCTGGCGCGGATGATCCCGCTTGCCGAAGCGCTCCAGCTCCTGGGGCACGAGGTGGTGATCGTCGCGCCCCCCTACACCAACGCCGAGGATTCGGGGCGGACCGAGACGGTGCGCGGCGTGCGGCTTCAAAACGTCCTTTTGGGGCCAAGGCACAAGGTGCTCGCCGTCCCGGCGCTCGCGTGGCGCATGCTGCGCGCCGCACTGGCGGAGAAGCCGGATCTCGTCCACCTCTTCAAGCCGAAGGGGTACGGCGGCGTGGCGGCCATGCTCCATATCGCGCTGCAGCGGTCGGGGCTCAGGCTCCCGCCTCTTTTTCTCGACACCGACGACTGGGAAGGGGAAGGGGGGATGAACGAGCTGCACCCCTATTCCGGGGCGGAGAAGCGTTTCTACCGCTTCCAGGAATCGTGGCTTTTGACCCGTGCCGTCGGAGTGAGCGTGGCAAGCCGTGGGCTCGAAGGGCTGGTCGCCGGCGCGGGGGTCCCCGCGGAGCGCACGCTCTATCTCCCCAACTGCGTGGGGAACGCGCTGCCGGGTAAAGGGGAGGCGCTGCGCAAGAGGGTGGGTATCGCGCCGGACGCGCCGGTCGTGCTGCTTTACACCCGCTTTTTCGAATTCAGCCAGGAGAAGCTGCATTACCTCTTCGCGCAGATCTTCAAGGAGGTGCCGCAGGTCCGTTTCCTGGTGGTGGGGAAGGGGCGGCACGGGGAGGAGGATGCGCTGGCAAGGGCGGCGCAGGAGTCGGGATTCGGGGACGCCCTCTGCATCGCCGGATGGGTGCAGCCTGCCGAGATCCCCGAATATCTCGCCGCCGGGGACGTCGCCGTCTATCCCTTCGCGGACACCCTCTGGAACCGCACCAAGTGCCCGGCCAAGCTGACCGAGTTGCTCATGGCGGAAAAGGCGGTGGTGGCCGACAGGGTGGGGCAGCTTGCCGAGTACATCGTCGACGGGCGCTCGGGCGTCCTCTGCGACCCTGACGACTGGTCGGAAATGGCCCTGCGTGCGGTCGAGCTGCTGCAGGCTCCCGAACTTCGCGCCTCGCTCGGTGCCGAGGCGCGCAGGCATCTGCAGGAAGAGTTCAACTGGAGCACGGCGGCCTCCCGCCTGGAGAGCTTTTACCGCCTGCGGAGCCCGGCCCCCGGCCTCGCGCCCTGACGAAGCGCTTTGCATTGAAACCTGAAGCTTTTATCCCTCTCAGCGCGGCTGAGTAGTTTTGGCAACGGAGTCGTTTTCATGACCGAACGCAAGAAAGACCTGCTTTTCCTCTCGCTGCTAGTCGCGGTGCTTTTGCTTTGCTTCTCGAAGATCCTGTTCACCCACCAGATCATACGCGCCCCGGACATCATTGCGGAGTTCTACTGGGGCGTGAAGGAGGTCGGCGCCAAGAGCTTCTTCGAGCTGTTCAGGGTCAACCTGGTGGCGGACTGGAGCATGTACATCAACTCCGGCCTGACCCTGGAAGGGGGGGGCGCCTCCATGCAGTTCCTTTTCCTGCGCAACCTCATATTCTGGCTCTTCCCGGCACCGGCCAACGTCGCCTGGTACATCGTCTTCCATATCTTTTTCGGCGCGGCAGGCACCTACTTTTGCTGCCGGCTGATCGGCGTCGGACGGCTGGGGGCGCTGCTGGGCGGGCTCATCTTCGCACTGGCGCCGGAAAACGCCTCGCTCATCAACGCGGGGCACGTGATGAAGATCGCCACCATCTCCTTCACCCCCTGGGTCTTCTATTTCCTGGAGAAGGGGTTCCGGACCCGCCGCGCTTTCTACTTCATGACCACGGCCGTGGTCCTCTCCTACCAGTTTTTCCACACCCACTGGCAGGTGGCGTACTACACCTGCCTTGCCGTCGGGTGCTACGGAATCATCCGCTCCGTCTGCATCGTCAGGGAAGAGCGCGCCGGGGGGAAGGGGATCGCGCAGCTGGCCGGGCTGAACCTGGCGCTGCTCGTCTTCTTCCTCACCACCGTCGCCATCTCGCTGGCACCGCTTGCCAACTGGTCCCAGGAGACCAACCGCGGCGCGAACAGCGGGGCCAATGTGGTCGCCGCTTCCGGCGAGCCGACTGCCAAGGGGGGGCTCGCGCGGGAGGAGGCGATGTCCTGGTCGCTCCCGCCGGAGGAGGCCGCCGCCTTCGTCATCCCCGGCCTCTTCGGGCTGTCGCGCCAGGAGGGGGGCGAGAACCCGAAGAACATCGACGCCTACTACTGGGGGAGGATGCACTTCAGCCAGACGGTGAGCTACATGGGGCTTCTCCCCTGGCTCCTCTTGCCGCTGCCGCTCATCTTCCGGCGCGACCGCTACACCTGGCTGGCGCTGTCCGCCGTGGTGGTCGGCATCCTGTTCTCGATGGGGAAATACACCCCCTTCTACAACCTTCTCTTCGACTACTTCCCGGGGATCAACCGTTTCCGGGTGCCGAAGATGATCATGTTCATCCCGGTGCTTGGCCTGGGCATCCTTTCCGCGCAGGGGTTCGAGCTCCTGCTCGATCCGCAGTTGCGCCGCACCCGGGCCTTCAAGCGTTACCTGGCGGGACTGGTCCTGCTGCCGGTGTCGCTGCTGGTGCTGCTGGCTGCCGAGATCCTCGGCGCGAACCACTGGATAAACCAGTTCATCGACATCCTGGCCCAGCCCACGCGCTACCAGGCGAGCACCGAGCAGCTGGTGGTGCAGCGCTGGGACAACGTGGTGGGGGAGACCGCGATAGCCGCCGCCCTCGCCACCCTTTTTGCCGCGCTCTATCTCATGTACTACCGCGGCCTGCTCAGGGCCAAGGTGCTCCTCTACCTTTTGCTGGCGCTGTTTCTGGCCGACGTGGGACGGGTCAACGGGAAGTTCCTGTTCCTGGTGGACGAGCCGCAGCAGGCCAAGGGGATCAAGACCCCCGATATCGCCTTCTTGTCGGGGATGTCCAAGGAGTACCGCGTGCTGAACATGGATGGCAGCGACCCGATGCAGTACGCCTCTGCCGGCATCCCGGTCATGTTCACCTCGAACCCGGTGCAGCAGCGCCGCTGGCAGGAGTTCCTCGACAACTTCAACACCGTTTCCCGCATGCCGGACATGCTCAACGTCAGGTACATGCTGGTGACCAGGGAGCAGTACGAGCAGGACAAGGCCGGCCTGGCGGGGAAGTTCGCGCCTGTCGCCGTCCCCGGCAGCGGCGCGGTGATCCTCGAGAACCAGCAGGTGCTTCCCAAGGCGTGGCTTGCGCCGGTGGCGGTCAAGGTGGATTCCGCTGCGGACAGGCTCGGCGCCTTGCAGAGCCCTCAGTTCGACCCGCGGCTCGTAGCGCTGGTGGAGTCCGAACCTCCCATCCGGCTGTCGGACCCGACCCGGCCCCCTTCGGGCCCCCCGGGACAGGTGCGCGTGCTCCGTTATGAGGGGGAGCGGATCGATCTGGAAGCGGCGGTCGGCATCAACTCCCTGCTGGTGCTGGGCGAGAAGTACTACAAGGGGTGGCGCGCCACGGTGAACGGCAAGCAGGCCGAGATCTTCCCGGTGAACCACGTGCTGCGCGGCGTCTACCTCACCCCGGGGACGCACAAGGTCGAGTTCGTCTTCGACCCGATGCCGTTCAAGGTCGGCAAGTACCTGACCCTCCTCTCCTTCACGCTGTTCGCGGTCCTGCTGGGGAGAGAGCTCTGGCTGCGGCGAGCGCGCCAAGGCGCTGAAGGATAAAAATCAACCAGCTCGCGCAAAGACGCAAAAGGCGCAAGGAACGGCTTTAACCATACTGCCCGTTGCGGCTTGGCGGCTTGGCGCGGGAGAAGGCTTTGGAAGCAATCGATGCTGAACCTCGACACAGAACTTGAGACCCTGGACGAACTCTCGGGGTATGACCTGCGCATCATCCAGCCGCGGCACGGCTACCGCTTTTCGGTGGACCCGCTGCTCCTGGCGGATTTCGCCGGCGTGCGCCGGGGCGAACGCTGCGTGGACCTCGGGACCGGCTGCGGCGTGATCGCACTGCTCCTGGCCCGGCTGGCGGAAGGGTGCTCGGTGACCGGTATCGAGTTCCAGCAGGTGATGGCCCGGCTCGCGGCCCGGAACGTCCTCCTGAACGGCCTGGCGCAACGGGTCGAGATCGCCGAGGAGGACGTGGTCTCCCTCAAGGCGCGTTTCCCGGTGGACAGCTTCGACCTGGTGGTCTCGAACCCTCCCTATCGCCGCCCCGGGACAGGGAAGGTGAGCCCCAGGACCGGACGCGACGATGCAAGGCACGAGAGCAGCGCCACCCTTGCCGACTTTCTCGCGGCGGCGAAGTACCTGGTCAAGCCCTCCGGCCGTATCTGCCTCATCTATCACACCTGCCGCCTGGCGGAGTTGATGGCGCAGGCCGCCCTGCAGAAGCTGGCGCCGCTTAGGTTGCGGATGGTGCACGGCACCAGCAGGGCGCAAGCGAGGATGTTCATGATCGAGCTGGCGAAAGGGCGAAGCGGCGAGCTGAGGGTGGAGCCCCCGCTGATGGTGAGGGGGGATGACGGCGGTTACAGCGAGGAGAAGCTGAGGGTCTACCGGAAGCTGGAAAACAAAAACCCTTAGCCAAGGAGAAAATCCGAGGAAAACGAGACGGAAGGGGGAAGGCTTACGGCTTGGAAGCTGTTTGGAAGGTTTTAGTCCTTGTCCTGATGTTCCCGATCCTTGCGGATCAGGTTTTCCAGGGCGGCGCGCAGCTCTGGGTCGCGCAGGGTTTCGGTCTGCTCGGCGATCCAGTGCCGCTCGTCGTCCCTGAGCTCGCGCCGTGGGACGGGTTTCGGCGGGGCTGCGGGGGACGGCGGCCTGATCTTCCCCCCCTTTAGCTGCAGCTCCTTTACCATTTCCTCCTCCAGCTCGGCGTTCACCTTGCCGATCAGATCCTTCTTCAGGAAGTTGAGCTGCTGCAGCCAGGGGGCGCTGTCGACATGAAGGGTGAGGACGCCGTTTCTAAAGGCGGCAGGCTGGGCATGGGAGGCGATGCGGCTTCCCACTGCGTCTTCCCAGACCAGCCAGATGCGCCCCTCCTTGAGCCTCTGCTCGGCGGGGGTGCCGCGCAAAAGGGAGCTCAACAGGTCGGAGACCACCGCGGGCCTTTTCATCTTGGAGCGCTTTTCACTCAATGCTGTTTTTCTTCCTGTGCATCCTGCCGCCGATGATCTGGCCGAGCACGGTGCTGGCAATGGTAAAAGGCACCAGCTCCCAGCCGAACCCGGTCTTCACTCTGGCATAGATGATGGCAGGGATGGATATGTGGATATAGAAGTACCATCCGAAGGAGAACTTCGGATAGGATTGTCGCTGATATCCCAGGGGAATGTTGACGGCAGCCGCGATGATCATTAATGCGGCTGCTGTTAGCGTTGTCTGCATGTATGACCTCTTGTGGTGGCTAATACTATGAGTTTGACCTCCCTTTGTCAATCTGCTTCTACGGGCTGGTTTCTCACTCAATAAAGGAGTTGCTGTGATAAAAGACGGTGATTACGTGGCCATTTTCAACTCCATTCACCGGGTCATGGAGGCGGAGCGGCTCTTGAAGGACAAGCAGCTGAAGATCCTGCTGATCCCGGCGCCGCGCGCGCTGGCTGCGGATTGCGGCCTGGCAATCCGCTACGCGGAGGATATCAGGAGCGAGGTGGAAGGGACCCTGGCCGAAGCGGGGCTCTTGCCGCGCGACCTGTACAGGAAAACCGGAGATGAATTCATGAAGATAGGAGAAGAACCGTGAACAGTTTGGACGTGAGAGGAATGGCCTGCCCGCTGCCGGTGGTGTCGGTCAAAAGGGCACTGGAGTCGGCGCAGGGCGAGTTGAAGGTGCTGCTGGATGACGGCGCGCCGCGCGAGAACGTGAAACGCTTCGCCTTGGGGCGCGGCTACCAGGTGCAGGAAGAGCAGCTTGAAGACGGGTTCGCCTTCACCATCACCGGGGGCGGGGGGGCTGCTTCCAAGCGCGAGCCAGCGCCTGCCGAGCGCGCCGGCGCTACCGTCATGCTGATCGGCACGGACCGCATGGGAAACGGCGCCGAGGAGCTGGGGCGTCTGCTGATGAAGAACTTCATCATAACGTTGCTGGATATGCAGGAGCTCCCGGACCGGATCTTCTTCGTGAACAGCGGCGTGCTCCTTGCCGCCGAGGGTTCCGAGGTGGTCGAGGCGCTGGTCGAGCTGGGAAACCGCGGGGTGGAGGTCCTCTCCTGCGGCATCTGCCTGGATTTCTACAAGAAGAAGGAGCTGCTGGCTGCGGGGGGGGTGACCAACATGTTCACCATAGCCGAAAGCCTGCTCCAGGCACGCTCGGTGGTCCAGCTCTAGCGAAAAGCCTTCGGCCGTCAAGCGGGGAAAGTCCGGGGGGAGCGGTAGGAGGGGTTTTTCCCCTTACCGCTCCCGGGAATTTCCCCGCTGCGATGCTTCTGTAACTTGCGCCGCTGCCGATAATTTTCCTTGACAATGTGCGACTATATCCACTAAAGTGACTCTCTTGCCGCGGGATACCTGTGCGCTTTTGCCGGCGCGACTCGCGGGTTGCGGAAAAATTATTCGCTTTTACAGCTACTTATAGGTTTGCAGATGTTCGCAACTCTTTCTGATAAATTAGACCTTGTTTTCAAGAAGCTCCGCGGCCAGGGTGTCATGACCGAGGAGAACGTCAAGGATGCGCTGCGCGAGGTGCGCCTGGCGCTTCTCGAGGCGGACGTGAACTTCAAGGTCGTGAAGGACTTCGTAGAGAAGGTGCGCACCCGCGCCGTCGGGACCGAGGTGCTGCAAAGCCTCGCCCCCGGGCAGCAGGTGATCAAGGTCGTCCATGACGAGCTGGTGCTCCTTATGGGCGGGGGGGAGGACAACTCCCTCGACCTCGCGGCGAAGCCGCCGGTGGCGATCATGCTGGTCGGTCTGCAGGGGGCGGGCAAGACCACCTCCTGCGGCAAGCTTGCCAAGCACCTCAAGGCGCAAAGGAAAAAACCGCTTCTGGTCCCGGCCGACGTGTACCGCCCGGCCGCTATCGAGCAGCTCAAGGTGCTGGGGCGCCAGTTGGGGGTCGAGACCTTCGACTCGCAGCCCAGCCAGAAGCCTTTGGACATCTGCCGCGACGCGCACCGCTACGCGACGCTGAACGGCTTCGACGTCGTCATCTTCGACACCGCCGGCCGCCACCAGATAGACGATTACCTGATGGAGGAGCTGGAGGGGATCCGCAACGAGTTGGCGCCGCGCGAGATCCTGTTCGTGGCCGACGCCATGACCGGGCAGGAAGCTGTCAACGTCGCCTCCGGCTTCAACGACAGGCTCGGGATCACCGGCGTCATCCTCACCAAGCTTGACGGCGACGCCAAGGGTGGTGCGGCGCTCTCCATCAAGGCGGTGACGGGCAAGCCGGTGAAGTTCGTGGGCCTTGGCGAGAAGCTGGATGCGCTCGACGTGTTCCATGCCGACCGCCTGGTGTCGCGCATCCTCGGCATGGGCGACGTGCTCACCCTGATCGAGAAGGCGCAGGCGACCTTCGACGAGAAGGAAACGGAGCGCCTGCAGCAGAAGATGAAGAAGAGCGGGCAGTTCGACCTGGAGGACTTCAGGAGCCAGCTGCAGCAGATAAAGAAGATGGGCTCCATGGAATCGATCATGGCCATGATCCCCGGGATGGGGAAGGCGATGAAACAGATGCAGGGGGCGCAGCCTTCGGAGAAAGAGCTCAAGAGGATCGAGGCGATCATCGACTCGATGACCCCCAAGGAGCGCGCCCACCATACCATCATCAACGGCAGCCGCCGCTTGAGGATAGCGAAGGGTAGCGGCACCAGTGTCCAGGAGGTGAACCAACTCCTGAAAAGGTTCTCCGAGGCGCAGAAGGTAGTGAAGCAGTTGCAGAAGATGGGTCCCAAGGGGCTTTTGAAGGGGATGAAAGGCATGGGGAAAGGGATGCTCCCCTTTTAACCCCCGACTTTGACGATAGTAGAAGATACGGCTAAAGTTAGCAGGTTCGAAAACACCACTTACACGAAATGGCGGATCTAAGGATCCGAGAATACCAGGAGGAAGAAATGGCTATAAAGATCAGACTTGCACGTGCGGGCGCTAAGAAGAAACCCTTTTACCAGGTAGTGGTTGCTGACTGCCGTTGCCGCAGGGACGGACGTTTCATCGAGAACGTCGGCACCTACGACCCGAACAAGAACCCGGCGGTTTACAACCTGGAAGAAGGCAAGACTCTTGAGTGGCTCGGCAAGGGCGCACAGCCCACCGACACGGTCAAGCAGATCCTCAAAAAGGTCGGTATCTGGGAGAAGTTCGTCTCTCCGGCCGCTTAATTCCTGTTAGTTCCGGCCAGCCGGATATCCCACACTACAGAGGATAGCGACATGAAAGAGCTTGTTGAGACCATCGCCAGGGCACTTGTAGACGACCCGAGCCAGGTGAGAGCCACCGAGGAGTTGGAGGAAGAGACCAACGTAATCAAGCTGACCGTCGCAAAAGAGGACATGGGGCGTATCATCGGCAAGGAGGGTCGCACTGCAAAAGCGATCCGTACCCTGTTGAA
>Ga0209317_1000602_pt1 | contig 40825 bp, 27 predicted proteins | sample RifGroB2_FD_183994 | JGI IMG/M metagenome (GOLD analysis project Ga0209317, IMG submission 183994) | Soil microbial communities from Rifle, Colorado, USA - Groundwater B2 (SPAdes) (version 2) | ecosystem: Environmental > Terrestrial > Soil > Unclassified | place: Rifle, Colorado | collected... | reverse complement strand
CGATTTGCCGCAGCCGCTGCCGCCGACCAGCGCGAAAATATCGCCGCGGCGCACCGAGAAGCTCACGTCGCGATGCACCACCGCGTCGCCGAAACGGGTATTCAGGTCGCGGATTTCGATGACCTCGTCCGGGACGGTAGTCGCAGCGGCGTTCGCGGCGGCACTCATAGTTTCAGCCAGCTGAAGACGATGGAAAACAGCGCATCGACCAGGATCACCAGGAAGATCGACTGCACCACGCTGACCGTGGTCTGCCGTCCGACGCTCTCGGCGCTGCCGTTCACCTGGAATCCCTGATAGCAGCCGACCAGCGCGATGATCACCGCGAACACCGGGGCTTTGCCGACGCCGATCAGGAACGATGTCAGGCTGACCGCATCGTCGAGGCGGTCGATGAAAGTGGCGAAGCCGACATCGAGCTGCGCGCGCGCCATGACCATGCCGCCGAGCACGCCCATGATGTCGGTATAAACGGTGAGCAGCGGCAGCGCGATCACCAGCGCGAGCACCTTGGGCAGCACCAGCAGGTCGAGCGGCCCGATGCCGATGGTGCGCAGCGCGTCGATCTCCTCGGTCACTTTCATGGTGCCGATCTGCGCCGCATAGGCCGAACCGGAGCGGCCGGCGACGATGATGGCGGTGATCAGCGGCGAAAGCTCGCGTACCATCGACAGGCCGACCAGATCGGCGATGTAGATGTTGGCGCCGACGCGCCGCAACTGTTCCGCCCCCTGGTAGGCGATGACGATGCCGAGCAGGAAGGAGAGCAGCCCGGTGATCGGCAGCGCCGCGACGCCGGCGGTTTGCAGGTTGTACAGGATGGACCGCCAGCGGATACGCCGTGGCTGCTTCATGGCGCGCATCAGCGCATGCGCGCTGGCGCCGAGGAAGGACAACAGCCCGAGTGCACCGAGCAGACCTTCCCATGCGCTGCTGCCGAAACGGGCCAACACGCCGGGCGCATGCGGCGGCGCGATGGCAGGTTGCGCAGTGCGCGCGGCGGTCAGGCGCAGCAGCGCATCGAATTCCGGCCGCAGGCCGATGAAGCGCACGCTGCGCCCGCCCAGCTCCAGGTCGCGCCGCATGCGATGCAGCAGCCATGCGCCCGAGGTGTCCAGCGCGGTGACAGCCTGCGCGTCGATCAGCAGCTCGCCCTCGACTGGTAGCGCCAGCGCTCCCAGGCATGCCTCGATCCGGGTCTCGGTCTGCGCCGCCGAGCGCAACAGCCATGCGCCCTCGCAGCGCAGCTCGCGCGGCGTCGCGCCGGGACGGATATCCGCGGCTGCCTGCGTTGCGGTGTGGCGTGGCGTGGTCGGTACGTTCATCTGTCCTGTCGGTCGACACCGGGTTGAACGCGGGATTGCGATACGGGCAACCAGATGAACCGTTTCATTTCATCTTTATCATTTCATCTGGCGTTTCATCTGCCAAATGCTATGACGCCCCGTGTCGGCTGTCAAATGAATGCGGGCGCACCCCGGGCGCTTCGGAGCGAGAAGAATCGCTTGTTACGGTTGTATATCTGCCATATTATCCTTTCAATGCACGGAGGCGGAGATTCGATTGTGAGGCAGTCATGAATAATCAACTCATATCCTTTATGTTGGGGGAGCAGTGTTATGCATTGCGCTTGTCCGCAGTGGAGAGGGTGGTTCGCGCTGTGGAAATCAATCCATTGCCGCACGCGCCAGAAGTTGTAACCGGCATCATCAATCTTCAGGGACAGATCATCCCGGTTATCAACATGCGGCGGCGCTTCCGTTTACCGGAACGGGATATTGCGCTGACCGATTGCCTTGTTATCGCGCATACGGCGCGGCGCCCGGTCGGCCTGGTCGTGGATGCAGTAACCGACGTCTTCGAATATCCGGAGCAAAGCATCGCCGGAGCGGAAAGCATCCTCCCGGGCTTGGAGTATATCGAGGGGGTCGTGAAGCTCCGGGACGGGCTGGTGCTCATCCACGACCTGGACAAATTTCTTTCCCTTGAAGAAGAAGCTTCTTTGGCACAGGCGCTGGAAACTACTTGAAGACAGCCATGCGGCATACTCTTTCCGATCAGCTGTTGTCACGCCTGAGCGAATTTCTGGCGATGCGGATTGGCCTGTATTTCCCCAGCGGGCGCTGGGACGATCTCGAGCGGGGAATGAAGGCTGCCGCCCACAAACTCGGGGACGCCAGCGTGGAGGCGTATATCCACCGCGTGTTATCCGCTCCGCTGACCCATCAACAGATAGAAATTCTCGCCAGCCATCTGACGGTGGGAGAAACCTATTTTTTCCGCGACTGGCATAGTTTCGAGGCGCTCGAACAATATGTGCTGCCAGAATTGATCCGTTCCCGCCGTGATTCGGAACGCCGTCTGCGCATCTGGTGCGCGGGCTGCTGCACGGGCGAAGAACCGTACTCCATCGCCATGCTGCTCGACCGGCTGTTGCCCGACTACGAGCAGTGGCACATCACCCTGCTGGCAACGGACATCAATCCGCAGTTTCTCCGCAAGGCTGCGGAAGGCATATATGGCAACTGGTCATTCCGCGGCACACCGGCCTGGGTCAAGGAGCGCTATTTCAAAACGGGGTCGCAGGGGCGCTTTGAAATCCATCCGCGCATCAAGAAGATGGTGACGTTTTCCTATCTGAATCTTGCCGATGACGTTTACCCATCGCTGTCGAACAACACCAATGCGATGGACATCATCTTCTGCCGCAATGTGCTGATGTATTTCACCGAGGAACTGGCGGAGAAAGTGGTCGGCAATCTGTACCATGCGGTTGTGGACGGCGGCTGGCTGGCTGTCAGTCCGGCGGAAGCGTCGCATACCTTGTTGTCCCGTTTCTCGCCGGTCAATTTCACCGGGGCTACGTTTTACCGCAAGGTTGCGACGGATGATCTGCACCCGCCGCCCATGCCGCCGCAGCCCCTGGAAATACCTGCGCTTCGGCCTTCCCCGGAAACACCCCGGCGAACCGAAGCACTGCCGGCGGCAGGCGAAAAAACCGCGGCGCCGGCCGGGCCATTGCTGCAAAGACAGCATGAACCGGATGACCCATGCCTCATGGCCCGGTTATGCGCCAACCAGGGCAAGCTTGCCGAAGCGGCCGAATGGTGCGGGAAGGCGATTGTTTCGGACAAGCTGAATCCGCAAAATCATTATCTCCTTGCCACCATCCTGGAGGAACTGGGGCAGGATGATGCGGCGGAACAGTCGCTGAAGCGCGCACTTTATCTTGAACCGAATTTTGTGCTCGCGCACTTTTCCCTGGGAAACCTGCGCCTGTCCCAAGGCAGGCATGGCGAAGCCAAACGGCATTTCGCGAATGCGCTGGCGCTGCTACAAAGGCTTCCGCTCGATGAAATCCTGCCCGAGTCGGATGGGTTGACTGCCGGGCGGTTGGGCGAGATCATCTCATCTGCACTGACGACCCTGCCGCGTGCTGCGGAAATGAGCGCTTGAGGAAGGCCATGAACGCCAACGAATCTGTATCGCGCAAAAAAGCCATCGACTGGCGCGAAGTCCGCCAGCGTCTCGAGTCAGCGCATGCCGCCATCGAGCGCGGATCGGCGCCGGATGCGGAACAAACCAGGCGGATTCTCAAGGCGCGGGCGCAGGCGCTGGCCCGTGAACCCGGGAAAACGGAGGCTGGCGCGGAGTGTCTGGAGGTCGTGGAATTTCTCCTGGCGCATGAAACATATGCCATCGAATCCCGTCATGTCCGTGAAATTTTTCCGCTGGAAAATCTGACTCCACTGCCAGGCACCCCGGTTTTTGTGCTGGGCATCATCAACATACGCGGGGAAATTCTCTCGGTCATTGACATCAAGAAATTTTTCGAGCTTCCGGATAAGGGGCTGACCGACCTCAACAAGGTCATCGTTCTCCAGTCGGAGAACATGCTTTTTGGTATTCTGGCGGACACCATTGTCGGCGCGCGCCAAATTCCGCTGACCGCGATTCAGCCGTCCCTGCCGACGCTGACCGGAATCCGCGAGGAATATCTGAAGGGCGTAACTGCGGAGCGCACGGTTGTCCTCGATGCGGAAAAGCTCCTCGCGGACGAGAAGATCACCGTGCAGGAACAGGTGGAAGGATAGGGCTGCCTGGTCTTAACCCGGGGCGGTGGATTGCAATGCATAACAAGGAGAAAAAATCATGAAATGGTTTCTCGATTTTAAGACGCGCAGCAAGTTATACGCCAGCTTTGGACTGATAATTGCCCTTCTGGTGGGAGTGATCGTGATCGCATATGGATGCATCAGCGCGATTCAGGAATCACAGAAAAACCTCTATCAGGTGAGCTTTGCCAACACCCAGGATCTGTTGACGCTTCGTTCCGAACAGAACGAGGTGCGGGCAGCGTTGCTGAGCATGATGGCAATAACACAGCGGTCCGATCAGGAGACATGGCAACAGAACATCAACGAGCGCGGCAAGGATATAGACGCAATCATGCGCCGGCTGCTGGAACGCAACAGCAACAATCCGCGCCTGTCCGGCAAGCTCGGGGAACTTGACAAGATCAGAGAAGCTTTTGCGCAGACCAGAGATACCATCATCCCGCTGATCTACGCCGGCAAAACGGAGCAGGCCAGGGCGCTGGCGCTCGGCATCCAGGATGAGCGTTACCAGAAAATGCGTGCGATCGCCCGGGAGCTGGGCAACGAAGCGGTGGAACAGGCGCGTACCGCCGTCGCAGAATCCGAACGGCGGGCGCATGAAGCGGTGCGCCTCCTCGTGATCCTTGGCATCGTCGCAATCGTGCTGGCGGTAATAATAGCCCTGTTCATGAACCGCATCATCGCCGAGCCGCTCAGAACGATCTCGGATATTGCAGAGCGGGCGGCATCGGGCGACCTCACCGTCAACGTCCCCGAGGAAGACCGTGCCGACGAGGTGGGCGTGCTGATGCGCACCTTCCATGCGATGATCGAAAACCTGCGCAAGTCCACGCAAGACATCAATGAGGGGGTCAACGTGCTGGCTTCCAGTGCGAGCGAAATTCTTGCCACTACCACACAACTTGCTGCCGGCGCGGCGCAGACCTCCAGCGCGGTAAGCGAGACCACCGTCACGGTGGAGGAAGTCAAACAGACGGCACAGGTGGCAAATCAGAAGGCGAAGCATGTTTCGGACAGCGCGCAAAAGGCCACGCAGTTTTCCCTGGCCGGACGCCAATCGGTGGGGGAGGCCATTCAGGGGATGCAGCGCGTCCAGGAACAGATGGAGTCCATCGCCGAGAGCATTGTGCGCTTGTCCGAGCAGAGCCAGACGATCGGCGAAATCATCGCCACCGTCAACGATCTGGCGGAGCAATCCAATTTGCTTGCGGTCAATGCCGCCATCGAAGCGGCCAAGGCCGGCGAACAGGGCAAGGGCTTTGCAGTGGTCGCCCAGGAAATCAGGAGCCTGGCCGAACAATCCAGGCAGGCTTCCGCCCAGGTGCGGGTGATCCTGGGCGACATCCAGAAGGCTACCAGTGCCGCAGTGCTGGCCACCGAGCAGGGCAACAAGGCGGTGGAGGCCGGCGTCAAGCAATCAACGGAGGCAGGTGAATCAATCCGCCTGCTGGACAGCATCGTTACGGAGGCCGCACAGGCGGCCACCCAGATTGCCGCCTCGGGCCAGCAGCAGATGGTGGGCATGGATCAGGTGGCACTGGCGATGGAGAACATCAAGCAGGCGAGCCTGCAGAATGTGGCCGGTGCCAGGCAGGCGGAAAACGCGGCGCAGAGCCTGAATGAGCTGGGGCAGAAACTGAAACATCTGGCGGAGCAATACAAGGTGTGACGGATGAACTTGCGCCATGACCATGGGTAATGCCAATTTCAACCCAGATTGCCCTCCATATTTTGTAGGAGCACGCCATGCGTGCGAATCGCGGCTAGGAGCCGCTCCTACAATGGCGTCTTGGTTCTAATAATTATCTCGGTTAAATTTTGATTTCCGGCACGATCCACAGGCGGAACTGAACGATGACCAACAAGAACGACGAATTCCTGAAGAGGCTGCTCGCGATGTTCCGGGTCGAGGCAGACGAGCACCTAGCGGCGATGTCTGCGGGGCTCATCGAGCTGGAGAAGGCGCCGGCGAGCGCGCAGCGGGCGGAAATCGTCGAAAAAATCTTCCGTGAGGCGCACAGCCTGAAGGGTGCCGCCCGCGCCGTGAAACTCGGAGAGATCGAGTTGGTGTGCCATGCGCTGGAAAGCGTGTTTGCCGAACTCAAGGGCAACCGTCTCACTGCCTCAGCGGCGCTTTTTGACCTCCTGCATCAGGCGCTTGACGCTCTCGGCGGACTGCTTGCTTCCGAAGCGCAGGCGGGAATTGAAACGCAGAAGCCGATGATTGCCGCGCTGATCCGGCAGCTCGAACTTGCACTGAAGGGATTGCCGCCCGCGCAGGTGAAGCCGTCTTTGACAGCGCCTCCGCATGAAACACCCTCCGTGCCGGACAAACCAGCCGCGACCGCCAGCGTGAGCGAGCCACTCCCGGTCACCAGCCTTGGCCTTGGCTCCGGTCTTGGCTCTGGTCTTGGCTCTGGCACGGTAAGAGTGGACACCATAAAGCTCGGCTCGGTGATGCGCCAGACGGAAGAACTGCTTGCACCGCGGCTGGCACTGGGGCGGCGTGTTAGAGAGCTGCGCGAAACCGGCACCATCCTTGCAGGATGGAAAAGGGAGAGAGACAAGATTCAGCCCGGGCTGCGGCTGATTGAACGCTTGCTCAAACACAGCGGCAATAGTGCGTCCAAGGGACAGCGGGGGTCTGCGAAGGTGCTCGAACATCTGGAAGCGGAAAACGTATTCTTGAAAAAACTCGGGGATCGGCTGGCGAGACTGGAAAAATCCGCCGCCAGCGACCATCGCACCATGAGCGCGATGCTGGACAACCTTCTTCACGACGTGAAGGAGATGCACATGCTGCCGTTCTCCTCGCTGCTCGAGATGTTTCCGCGGCTCGCTCGCGAGCTGGCGCGCGATCAGGGCAAGCAGCTGGAGCTGCTGATTCAGGGGGACAAGATCGAAATTGACCGGCGGATACTTGAAGAGATGAAAGATCCGTTCATCCACCTGCTCAGGAACTGTATCGATCACGGGCTTGAAAAACCGCCGGCGCGCGAGCAGAAGGGCAAAACGGCGCAAGGCACGATCACCGTCGCGATCACGCAACAAGACAGCGGGAAGATCGAGATTCTCTTTGCCGATGACGGCGCGGGCATTGACGTTGGCAAAGTGAAGGCTGCGGCAGCCCGGATGGGTATTATTTCCGCCGATGAGCTGGATAAACTCGATGAGCGGGAAGCGCTTGCGCTCATTTTCCGCTCGGGCGTCTCCACCAGCCCCATGGTCACCGATCTCTCCGGGCGGGGTCTTGGGTTGGCCATCGTGCGCGAAAAGGTTGAACATCTGGGCGGCGCCATTGCGCTCGACACACACCCCGATGCCGGAACAACCATCCGCATCGTCTTGCCGCTGACGTTCGCCACCTTCCGTGGCGTACTGGTTCGGACCGGCGGGCAGCTTTTTATTATTCCCGTGACCGGTGTGGAGCGGGTGGCGCGGGTAGCTGGAAAGGATATTCTGACGGTGGAAAACCGGGAAACGATTCCGCTCGATGGGCAGGCGGTTTCCCTGGTGCAGCTCGGCAATGTGCTGGGGATGCCACAAAAAAATGCGGCGGCCGAAGCGGCTGCCCATGCGCAGGTAGTGGTCATGGGTGTCGGACCTGCCCGGGTTGCCTTCCGGGTGGACGAGATCCTCGGCGAGCGCGAGGTGCTGGTCAAGGCGCTCGGCCGGCAGCTGGTGCGTGTGCGCAACATTGCCGGAGCGACCGTGCTCGGCGGGGGGCGTGTGGTGCCGGTGCTGAATGTTCCCGACTTGATGAAGTCGGCCGTGAAGCTGACCGCGTCCCCACTCATGCCCGCTGCGGGCGAGCCGGCAGAGGCGCAGAAGCGCTCCATTCTGGTCGTGGAGGATTCGATCATCTCGAGAACCCTGATAAAGAATATCCTGGAATCGGCGGGCTACACGGTCGCCACTGCGGTGGACGGGCTGGATGCCTATACCCTGCTCAAGACTGCGGCATTCGACCTGGTGGTGTCGGACGTGGAGATGCCGAGAATGAATGGCCTTGATCTGACCGCCAAGATACGCTCCGACAAGCAATTGTCGGAACTGCCGGTGGTGCTGGTAACGGCTCTGGATTCGCGCGAACATCGCGAGCGCGGTATCGATGTCGGCGCCAATGCCTATATCGTCAAGAGCAGCTTCGATCAGAGCAACCTGCTGGGGGTTATCCGGCAGTTGATTTGATTACTACAGTCCCTTCCCCCTTGCAGGGGGAAGGTTAGGATGGGGGTAGAACAGTGGAGAAACCGGATTTCTACCCCCTCCCCAACCCTCCCCCTGCAAGGGGGAGGGGGTTTTTGCGGAGGAAATTTTTTGATCAAAGTTCTGGTGGTGGAAGATTCACCCGTGGTATGCAACTTTCTCGTGCATATTCTTGGTTCGGATCCCGGTATCCGGGTTGTCGGCACGGCGAGCGACGGCGAGGAGGCCATCGAGGCTGTGCAGCGCCTGCAGCCCGACGTCATCACGATGGATATCCACATGCCCAGGATGGACGGACTGGAAGCCACGCGCCGGATCATGGAGACGCAGCCGACGCCCATCGTCATCGTGAGCAGCGTCATCAGTCCCCGTGAAGTGGAAATGACATTTCAGGCTAGTGAGGCAGGTGCGTTGGCTTTTCTGCCACTGCCGGCGGGTATTGGTCATCCGGAACATGAGGCCACGATCCGGAAACTGGTGCAAACGGTGAAGCTGATGTCGGAAGTCAAAGTGGTAAGACGCTGGCCGCAATCGCGGCGTATCGCTCCGGTTCCCCGTCCGCCGGAGCGATACGGGAGGCATGCGCCGGCGCATGTCAGTGTGGTCGCCATCGGTGCCTCGACCGGCGGCCCGCCCGTACTGAAGACCATTCTGGCCGGGCTGCCCGGAAATTTTCCGGCACCGGTGCTGATTGTCCAGCATATATCGTCCGGTTTCAGCCAGGGATTCGTCGAGTGGCTGGCGAAATCGTCGGCATTGGTGCTCAAACTTGCCGAGCAGGGTGAACCTATTCTTCCTGCCCATGTTTACGTGGCACCCGATGAATTTCAGATGAAAGTGGGGAGCGGCGGTAAAATCGCCCTTATTCGGGGTGAGCCGGAAAATGGGATGTGCCCTTCGGTTTCCAGCCTGTTCCGTTCGGTGGCCGAAGTTTATGGAAGCAGCGCCGTCGCCGGTCTGCTTACCGGCATGGGACGCGACGGCGCAGATGAATTGAAACTGCTGCGGGAAAAAGGCGCAATCACCTTTGCGCAGGACAAGGAGAGCTCCGTCGTGCACGGCATGCCGGGTGAGGCAATCAAGCTCGATGCGGCGATGTTCGTGCTGGCGCCGCAGGAAATTGTAGCGATGCTGACGAATTTGGTGAGCGGCAAGCAAGCATGAATAAACTGATCAGCCTGGCAGCCTGGCGGGCAAGTTCATCAGGATAAGGAGGACGCAATGAAAAAAAACAACAAGAACGGCAACGCTGGGGTGGAAATCCTCATCGCCGAGGACAGCCAGACTCAGGCCGAGCAGCTGCGCTATTTGCTTGAGGAGCACGGCTATACCGTCATGTCTGCCGTAAACGGCAAGGAAGCCCTGGCGATGGCCCGGCAGCATAAACCTGCCTTGGTCATCAGCGATGTCCTGATGCCGCACCTGGACGGTTATGGGCTGTGCAAGGCAATCAAGAGCGACGAAATGCTGAAGGATATCCCGGTCATCCTGGTGACCAGGCTCTCGGAGTCGCAAGATGTCATGCTGGGGCTGGAGTGCGGGGCGGACAACTTCATCCGCAAGCCCTACGACGAGCGCTATCTGCTGTCGCGCATCGAATACCTGCTGATGAATCTCGAGGTGCGCAAGAACCAGAGGATGCAGACCGGGGTGGAGATCACCCTCGGCCAGCGGAAGTATTTCATTACTGCCGAGCGGCAACAGATGCTGGACTTGCTGATCTCCACCTACGAGCAGGCGATCGTCATCAACGAAGAACTCAAGGCGCGGGAAAGCGACCTGAGGCATTCAAACGACGTGCTCAATGCGCTATACCGTATCGCCGATGGCCTCAATCAGGTGGCCAGCGAGCAGCAGGTTGCGGAAATGGCGCTGCAACGGGCGCTGGAGCTGCCCGGTGTGCAGGCCGGCTGGGTCTGGCTGCGGGAAGGCGACAGCGGCCTGCGGCTTGTGGCGACACAGAATCTGCCGCCGGCACTCGACTGCACGGGCGTGCTGGACGGCGATTGCTGGTGCCGCAGCCGCTTCTTTGCCGGCGAGCTCGACCACGCGAGCAACATCATGGAATGCGAACGCCTCGGCAAGGCCAAGGGCGATACGCGCGGGCTGCGCTACCATGCCAGCGTGCCATTATGGTGTGGCGGCAGAACGATAGGCCTGATGAATCTGGTCGGTCCGCAAGAGGGGATATTCGACGAAGATGCGCTGAAGGTGCTGTATGGCGTCGGCAACCAGGTAGCGGTGGCGCTGGAGCGGGCACACCTGCACGAAAACCTGGAGCAACTGGTGAAGGAAAAAACTGCCGCGCTGCGGCAATCCGAGACCTGGTTCCGCGCCGTGTTCAATTCACAGCAGGATGCTGTCTTCGTGACCACGAAGGAGGGGTTGATCATCAACGCGAACACCGCTGTGGAAAAGATCTTCGGCTATTCCGTTGCGGAACTGAAAGGCCGGAACATGGCGCTGCTGCAGGTGGACGAGCAGCACTATAGGGAGGTGAACAAGCATGTTCAGCAGTCTGTCGCCGAGGACTCGGTCATCCATTTCGAGCATCAGTTGAAGAGAAAAAACGGCGAGATATTCCCGTCAGAACACACCTTCTCTGCGATGAAGAGCGAAACAGGCGCATCGGAGGAAGTCGTCAGGGTGATCCGGGATATCACGCTGCGCAAGGAACATGAGGCCAGAATCATCCGCCTCAACCGCCTGTACGCGGTGTTGAGCGACATCAACGCTACCATTGTTCACACCCACAATCAGCAAGAGCTATTTAATGAAGCCTGCCGCATTGCCGTGGAGTACGGCCAGTTCAGGATGGTCTGGATCGGCCTGCTGGACCAGGAAAACCGGCAGGTGATGCCTATGGCCAAGGCGGGTGTCGGGGACGAGGACGGCTACCTCGACCAGATCAAGCTGACCGCCGAGGAAGGCGTGCCGGATGCCTGTGCATTGGTGGGCAGGGCGCTACGGGAAAAAACTTTCGTCATCAGCAACGACATCGGCGCCGATCCGCAAATAACGGCGCGCTTGAAGGAGGAAGCCGTGCGGCGCGGTTATCTTTCCATGGCGGTCATCCCGCTGCTGTATGACGACCAGGTGGCCGGTGTGTTTGCCCTTTATGCGGCGGAGAAAAACTTTTTTGACTCCGAGGAGATAAAACTGCTTCTTGAAGTCGCCGGCGATATTTCGTTTGCGGTTGACCACCTGAAGAAAGAGCAACGGATCGACTATCTGGCTTATTACGATGATCTTACCGGGCTTCCCAACCGTACGCTGTTCTTTGATCGCCTGCGGCAGTTTATGCATGCGGCGGAGGAATGCAACGCTATCCTGGCGTTGCTGATCATTGATGTGGAGCGCTTCCGGTTCATCAACGAAACGCTGGGGCGGCATGCCGGGGATGCCTTGCTCAAGCTGGTGGCGGAGCGACTGCGCATGGTGGGGCTGGATGCGCACCATCTATCGCGCGTCAGCTCCAACAGCTATGCCATCGTGCTGGATCATATCCGCAAAGAAGCGGAGGTCGCGCATTTTATCGAGAAGAACATCATGCAAGCCATGAGCCAGCCCTTTACCGTGGACCAAACAGAATTGCAGATAACAACCAAAGCGGGGATCGCCATGTTTCCTGCCGATGGCATAGATGCAGACATCCTGTTCCGCAACGCCGAGGCGGCGCTGGCAAAAACCAAGCTCTCGGGAGACCGCTATCTGTTCTACACCCCCGAACTCAATGCCCGGGTCGCCGAGAAGCTGACCATGGAAAACAAGCTGCGCCGGGCGCTGGAACAGGAGCAGTTTGTGCTGCACTATCAGCCGAAGGTCAGCCTCAAGAATGGCCAGATCGTGGGGGTGGAGGCGCTGATTCGCTGGAATGATCCCGGCGTGGGCCTGGTGCCGCCAATGAAGTTTATTCCGCTGCTCGAGGAAACCGGCATGATTCTCGAGGTCGGCACGTGGGTATTGAAGAAAGCGCTGTCGGATATCCTGTTGTGGCTGGAGAGCGGCTTGCAGCCGCCGCGAGTGGCCGTCAATGTCTCGCAACTCCAGCTTCGGCAAAATGATTTCGTTGATATTGTAAAAACAGCGTTGAACGCCAATATCAGGGTGGCGCAGTACCTGGAACTGGAGATCACCGAAAGCCTGATCATGCAGGACGTCGAGCTAAATATTCAGAAGCTCAAGTTGATCGGGAAGATGGGTGCTACGGTGTCAGTTGATGACTTCGGCACCGGCTATTCTTCGCTCAGTTACATTGCCAAACTGCCGATCAATTCGCTGAAAATCGACCGGGCATTCATCATCAACATGGCGAGCAACCCCAATGACCTGAGCATCGTTTCCGTAATTATTTCGATGGCGCATTCACTCGACCTGAAAGTGATTGCAGAAGGGGTGGAAACCCATGAGCAAGCGAATCTGTTGAAACTGCTCAAATGCGACGAGATACAGGGTTATCTCTTCAGTCCGGCGGTTACCGCAGAACAATTCGGGCTGTTCCTGAAAGAAAAGAAATCGTTGCCCATATAATCCCGGAAACCGGATTCCGGAAGCCACAGTTGTATTCGATGAGCCGTGCTTATCCGGTTGTTACCCTTTTCAACAAAGGCTATGATTTCAGCACAAGCAAATGGACATTTTTCAACACGTCAAACTCCCTTTCCCGCGATTACTGATCGAGCTTCCGCGTAGGGCGGATGAGGCCGCAGGCCGTTATCCGCCGAATGAAAAATGTGCGAGGCATGCATACGGCGGATAACGCTACGCTCATCCGCCCTACTACACTGCGCTACTGCGCTGTCCCGATCCGGATAAGCACGCGATGAACTATCAGTCCTTGATGGCTTCGATGGGCACAGAAATCCTTACTTCATCGCCGGGAGCGCGGACGTCCCCGTCCGCATGCGGGCGAGACGCCCGCGATCCCGGATAATCGTAGTGTGCCTCGGCTGGCCAGGCAAGCGCTGTGAACTTGTTCGCAGTTTACCCCTCCAATTGCGCGCTTGAAAAAATGGGAGTGTTCCCAGGTAACGGAGCGGAGGGCGGCAGATGTTAAACTGCGCGCCATAGTTTTTTGACGATGGAGACAACAACATGAAGCGGATTTTTTTGTTCATTCTGACCAACCTGGCGGTGCTGTTCGTGATCAATATCACGTTGCGCCTGCTCGGCGTCGATCGCTGGCTGGACGAGACCGGCGGCATCAACTTCAGCGCGCTGCTGGTGCTGTCGGCGGTGATCGGTTTTGCCGGCTCGCTGATTTCGCTGGCGATGTCCAAGTGGTCGGCCAAGCGCATGGTCGGCGCGCAGGTCATCGAGAACCCGGTCGACCCGACCGAACGCTGGCTGGTGGAAACCGTGAAACGTCAGGCGCTCTCGGCGGGCATCGGCATGCCGGAAGTGGCGATCTACGACGCGCCGGACGTGAATGCGTTCGCCACTGGCTGGAACCGCAACGACGCGCTGGTCGCGGTGAGCACCGGGCTGCTGCGCAACATGAGCCGCGACGAGGCCGAGGCGGTGCTGGCGCATGAAATCAGCCATGTCGCCAACGGCGACATGGTGACGCTGGCGTTGATCCAGGGCGTGGTGAACACCTTCGTGATCTTCTTCGCCAAGCTGTTCGGCTACTTTGTCGATCGCGTGATACTCAAGAACGACCGCGGCCACGGCGTCGGCATGATTGTCGCGGAGATCGTCGCGCAACTGGTGCTGGGCGTGCTGGCCAGCATGGTCGTGATGTGGTTCTCGCGCCAGCGCGAATTCCGCGCCGATGCGGGCGGCGCGAATCTGGCGGGGCGCAACAGGATGATCGCCGCGCTGGAGCGCCTCAAGGTCAACCATGAACAGTCAGCATTGCCGGAGCAGATGGCCGCATTCGGCATCTCCGGCGGCCGCGGGTTCGCCAAACTGTTCATGACCCATCCGCCGCTGGATGAGCGGATCGAGGCGCTGCGTTCCGCGCGTTAAACATCACGGCGATGGAGACAGAAAAGGCCTGCGTGATGCAGGCCTTTTTCATTGGGTTGGGCAGGCTTTCCGGCTAATACCGAATCAACCTGAAAACCTCAGCCAGAGCTCTATACGCGTCAGCTTGAGCCATTATTAAAGCGCTACCTTTGAAAGAGGCCGGACTACCCATTGGGAGAGTCATTTTGTAAGAGCGGGCCATGCCCGCGACCAAGTGGTTCGCGGGCATGGCCCGCTCCTACAAGTTCCAACTGCGGTTTTTAGGATCAAATCTGGAAGTGCTGGTCTTCCGGCTCCTGCCCTTTCAATAATTCCTCGAATGCTTCGGCCGGCACCGGCCTCGAGAACAGGTATCCCTGCGCATAGTCGCAGCCCGCGTTGGCCAGCAGTTTGCGCTGCTCCTCCGTTTCCACCCCTTCGGCGATCACCTTCAGGCCGAGCTTGTGCGCCATCACGATGATGGCCTCGGATAATGCCCTGTCATCCGGGTCGGCCACCAGGTCGCGCACGAATGACTGGTCGATCTTCAGGTAGTCGATGTCGAATTTCTTCAGGTAGGACAGCGCCGAATAGCCGGTGCCGAAATCGTCGATCGCGACTTGCATGCCCGCGTCGCGGAATCCGAGCAGCTTGTCAGTGACGTTGGATTCTGCATTGAGCAGCAACCCTTCGGTGATTTCAATGACCATACTTTGCGCAGGCAGCCCCAGTTCCTGCAAATAAGCGCACCATGCTTTGCACAAGCCGTCAGAGCCGAACTGCACGGGCGACAGGTTTATGCTGACCTGAAGCCCGGCATACTGTACGGGCGACATGTTCACACTGACCTGGAACCTGGTGTTGCACAACGCTCCCCAGTGCTTTAGCTGGCGCGCCGCTTCCCTGAATACCCAGTCGCCGATCTCGACAATCAATCCGGTTTCTTCGGCCAGCGGAATGAATTCCGCCGGGTTGACCAGGCCGCGCGCCGGGTGCTGCCAGCGGACCAGCGCTTCCGCCTTGATGATGCGGCCGCTAGCCAGGTCCACGATCGGCTGGTAATAAACCCTGAACTGGCCGGAGGCCAGCGCGCCGCGCAAGTCGTTGATCAGGCGCAGCCGCGCCTGTGCCGCCTGTTGCATCGACTGCGTGAAATAACTGTAGCGGTTGCGCCCCCCATTCTTGGAGGTATACATCGCCTGATCGGCATTTTTGAGCAGGTCTTCCACCTCGGTGGCGTCAACGGGATGCAGCGTGATGCCGATGCTGGCCGACACATAGGCTGTTTCATCGCCCAGCTGGAACGGTTTGGCCATGCTTTTCAGGATGTTTTCGGCGATCCGCTCGACGCTGCCGGTATCGTCAAGTTCCGCCAGGATGACGGTGAATTCGTCGCCGCCCAGGCGCGCCACGGTGTCGGTCTCGCGCACGCAGCCGCTGATGCGGCGCGCCGCTTCCTGCAGCAGGATGTCGCCCATGCTGTGCCCAAGCGTGTCGTTGACCTCCTTGAATTTGTCGAGATCGATGAACAGCAGCGCCGTTTTCAGGCCGGCGCGATGCGCCTTCTTGATATCCTGCGCCAGGCGGTCGTGGAACATATGGCGGTTCGGCAGGCCGGTCAGGGTATCGAAGTTGGCCTGGTTCCAGATCAGCTCCTCGGATTCCTTCTGTTTGGTGATGTCGCGGATGAAGCCGTTGAACTCGTACTCGCCCGCTATGTTGATCGCGGTGATGGACAATTCGACGGGAAACTCGTGGCCGTCGCGATGCAGCCCGAGCAGCTTGAGCCGTGAATTCAATACATTTCCCTCGCCGGAGGCCAGGAAATGCGCCATGCCACGGAGGTGCGCCTCGTGGTACTGCGGCGGGATGATCGTTTCGACCAGCGGCCGCCCGACCGCTTCCTCGCGCGTCCAGCCGAAGATAATTTCCGCCTGGCTGTTCCAGTCGGTGATGATGCCTGCGGCGTTCATCTGCACTATCGCATCCAGAGCCGTCTCAACAATGGCGTGGAGCTTTTCCTGGTTTTCAACCAGCGCCAGCTCCGCCTGCTTGCGTTCGGTGACATCGCGTGATGAACAATAAATTAGTTGCCGCCCGTCAATGTTTACTTTGACAATGCCGATCTCAACGTCAATGATGCTGCCGTCGCGGCGGCGGTGCCGTGTTTCGAGCGTCGCGGGATCGTCCCCCAATTTTTCGATATTCGCCTTGATCTGCGCCGCCGTCCATTGCGCGTCCCATTGCGCCGCGTTCATGGTCAGCAGTTCCGCCGCCGTGTAGCCGAGCATCCGGCAGAACGCATCATTCACCTGCACCACGTTGCCTTCGAGGTCGAGGATGTGAATGCCGTCACTGGCCGCGCGCAGCAGCGTCTCGTTCTTGTAGCTCTCTTTTGCCAGCGACTCCTCGGCATGCTTGCGCGCCTCAAGCATCGCATTGAAGCCATCGGCCATTTCGTTGAAGCTGTCGCCCACCTGGGTGAGTTCGTCGCGCGTGTCGAGTTTGACGCGCATGCTCAGGTTGCCGCCGGCAAAGGAGCGCGCGGAACGGGCCAGCGATTGGATGCTGCCGATAATCGCGTAGTAGATGCTGACCGACAGATAGACCACCAGCAGAAACATCAGCAGGGAAAGGCCGACGCTGGTGAACAGCTCCTGTTTTGCGCGGTCGATATGCGCCTGGGTCAGGTTCCGGGCCATCGGCAGCAGGGAGCCGTACAGTTGCGCATAACTCCGGTCGATTTGGGTCGTGGCGATATTCAGGAAGGTCTCGGGGGGGGTGGCAAAACGGCCGGAGATAATGTCCGTTGTCACGAGATCGGTCACCAGCCTGACCGAATTGCCGATATCCCGGGATACGGTCTGGAGCGCGCCGTGTACGGCCGGATTGTGGCGTTCGATGCTGTCGATAACGAGGCTGAAATGTCTGAGCGACTCGGCCAGTTCGGCCATCATGACCTTCAGCTCGATCCGCTGGTCTTCGGTGAGCTGCTTGCGGGTCAGCGCGCCCGTGCCATAGGCGCGCAGGCGGCCAAGGTGTTCCAGCACATGGGTCAGCCGGTTGGTGGAGATATCGGTCAGGTAATATGCGGCGACATCCGTATCCATGATCAGCAGGTGCTCTTCGGACACCAGTTGTCCGAAATACTGCATGTGTTCGATCAACTTGGTATGCGCGGCGAGATTCGCGGCCATTGTCCATTCAAGGCCTTCCTGTCGCAGCCGCGGCCACTTTGCCCGGATGTGGCGGTAGTCTTTGCTCCCGGTCAGGCTTGGGGGCAGCTTCTCCTCCAGCGTCTTGAGGGCAGCGGTGACTTCCTGTTCCTGGGCGGCACGCGCGTCGCGCAGGGACTCGTTGCCGCCCAGCAGCGCGGCCGAAAGCCCGCGGTGCAACTGCAACGCCTGCATGGTGCGGGTAACCGGCTCGATCAGCGTGAGACCTTCCAGCCGCTGCTGCGACGGTTCAATGACGCGGTCGAGATTGACGAGCAGGCTGTACATCAACACGGCAATCGCGGCCAATGACACCAGCCACAGCAGCGTGAATTTCTTGGTGTAGCCCATGCGATTGAGCAGGGTGATGGCGGGGAAGAAGACTCTTTGCATTTATTTTTTCCTGTCGCGGTTCATGCCCGCGTTCTGTATCGCGTTAGTCACTTGTCGGCCAAATCATCGCAATTTGTGACAAGGATATATCGTAAATCAAACACTGGCGCGGCTTCCCAAGTGAATCTGAAACAGGTTAATGTGGTATCCGTAGGGTGGGCTTCGCCCACCATGCCTGTCCTGAGCTTGTCGAAGCGGTCGGGCAGAGCCCGACCTGCATTTGGTTCCGGCTCGTCCGGCTTAGGGAAATGCCGATGTATCGTTCTCACTCTCTGATAGTTGTCCAGAGGCTTTGCATAGCCATTCGGCCAAGTCAGCAACTGGGGTTGGCAGGGATGGGCTGTTTCTCGCCCAACTCGCAAAATACGGTGACACAAGCCGCTGGTTATCCGTGGGCACGCCTCGTTCCGGATCGCGGGCGTCTCGCCCGCAGGGGAATGTCCGCGCTCCCAGGCACAAGCTACGTTCCCACGCTGTGGCGTGGGAACGATAAATTCCGTGACGCTACGCTAGCGTATGCCGGTACGCTGGGCAATCCACACCTTGCGGACGCTGGGGCGAACGGCATCAGTTTCCGGCGCGGTTATCGCCACTGACGCCATTTGCAGTGGCGGGGTTGTGTAGTCTTGTTGCGATGAAGGCACGTTGGGAATCGGCACTTCCTGGTATTCGAAACTGTTTTCCTCCTCCTCGTATTTTTCGCGCGGCGGGTTGCCGTCATAGACCAGGCTTTTGCGCTTCAGCAGGTAGGCGTCGCGGATGAATTCGTAGCGGTCGAGTGCCGCTTCATCCAGTATTTTTTCCTGATCCAGCAGTTGCGCGCGGCGGTTGACCGCCTTGGTCAGGTACAACTGGTTGCGGGTGCGGATGTGATCCACATGGCGCAGCCTGCTCGGGCGGCTGTCCACATACAGGCCGGCGCCGTCGCGCACCGTGCTCGGCCCGAGAATGGGCAGCACGATATACGGCCCGCTGCCGACGCCCCAATAGCCCAGCGTCTGGCCGAAATCCTCGTCATGTTTTTCCAGCCGGTGCGCGACATCGATCAGGCCGAACACGCCGAAGGTGCTGTTGAACAGGAAGCGCGCGCCGTCGGAGGCGGCCTGGGTAAACTTGAATTGCAGCAGGTCGTTGAGGGTGACGATGACATCGTCGAGGTTGGAGAAGAAATTGCTCACCATGACCTGGCCGGGAAGCGGCATCGCGGCCTTGTAGCCTTGCGCGACCGGTTTGGCAATGGCCTTGTCCACGGCATCGTTGAACTGGTATACACCGCGGTTAAACGATTCCAGCGGGTCGGCCGGATTTTTTCCGTGGGTGGCGGCGCAGCCGGTCAGCGCGACTGCGGCGAGTGCTATGAGAATGCGGATGGCGTTCATGTCGTTCGGGCTGTTGCGAATTTTCGCCAATTATAGGCGGTTTGGCCGCTTCCGCAAAGCCTGTGCAACGATGGTTGGCGGCGCTTTATGTCTGATAGAATCCGGCGCACCGACCAGACCAAGGAGTTCGTCATGACTTATGTAGTGAGCGAAAACTGCATCCGCTGCAAATACACCGATTGCGTAGAGGTTTGCCCGGTGGATTGCTTCCGCGAAGGGCCGAATTTTCTGGTGATCGACCCCGACGAATGCATCGATTGCACATTGTGCGTCGCGGAATGCCCGGTAGATGCGATTTTCGCCGAGGAAGACCTGCCTGAGGATCAGCGCCATTTCACCGAATTGAATGCCGAACTGGCCAGGAAGTGGAAACCCATCGTCGAGAAGAAGGAGGCGCCCGCCGACGCCGATAAATGGCGCGGCCTCAAGGACAAGCTGCGTTTCCTCGAACGTTGATTCCAACGGCACGAAATGCAGGTGCGAATTCATTCGCACAAACAATGGATGGTGTGCGAAAGAATTCGCACCTGCCGCCATTCCTTGACCGGGTAGCCAGGCAAATCCTGTCCCGTCATGCGCGGGACTTGTCTGCTTTATGCGGGCCCGACCTGCGCCGGGCAACCGTGCTGTTGCCCAATTACCATGTTGCCCAACCCCTGGCGCAGGCGTTAAGCGCGGCGGCCAATCTCCCCGCGCTGTTGCTGCCGCAGATGGTGACGCTCAACGACTGGGCGCAATCCGTTCCGCTCGACGCGCCCGTCGTCAGCGACAGCCAGCGCAGCGCCTTGCTGTACCAGCAGCTGCGCAAGCAGCAATGGTTCGGACAGGCCGACCTGTGGAGCATGGCGCAGGAGCTGCTCGCGCTGTTCGATGAGCTCACCCATGCGCTCGATACCTTGCCGCACGATGCGGAAGCGTTCGCAACAGCCGTGCAGCAGGCGTACCAGGCGCGGCAGAACGCCGCGCTGCAACTGGAGGCGCGGCTGGTGTTCGAGCTGTGGCACGCGATGCAGGCAGGCGCCGAACTGGACGCGGCGCGTGCCTATCAGCAGCGGCTGGCGAAGCTGGCGGCGCAGGCAAGCCAGCCGTTGTTCGTGCTGCGCGCGTCAGAGTGGGATGCGATCGAGCAACATTTTCTCGATGAATATGCCAAACGCGCGGCGGTCGAGGTGTTCGACTTGCGCGAGATGGCACCGCAATGGAGCGGGTTGCTGCACATTCATTCCACTGGGCATCCCACTGGGCATCCAGCCGGGCTGCGTTCGCAGCCTATTCCGCCGCTCGGCGGCAGGCTGCGCTTCTTCGCCGCGACCAGCCTCGAACAGGAAGCGCGCGCCGCCGCGATGCAGGTGCGCCGCTGGCTGAACGAGGGCAAGCGCGACATCGCCGTCGTCGCGCAGGACCGCGTCGCGGCGAGGCGCATGCGCGCATTGCTGGAACGCGCGCAGGTGCTGGTGGCGGACGAGACCGGCTGGACCTTCGACACGCTGTCGGTGAGCACGGTGCTGGAGCGATGGCTCACCGCGCTGCAAAGCGATTTCTATCATCACGACCTGCTCGACCTGCTCAAGTCGCCTTTCATCTTCGCCGACATGACCGCGAGCGAACGCAAGGCGGCGGTGTACCGGCTGGAACAACTGCTGCGCAAACAGGGCGTGGTCGCCGGGCTGGAAAAATTCATCGCGCTGGCCGAACACGAAACGGCGCTGCATCAGCCGCTGGCACGTCTGCGCCAGGCTGCCATGCTGCTGGAACAGAACAAAAAAAGCACGCTGGCAGAATGGCTGTCCGCATTGCGCGCAAGCCTGCATGTGCTGGGCATCGACGCCGGCCTGCAACAGGACGAGGCCGGACAACAGTTGCTGCGCGCGCTGGAGACCTGGCAGCAGGAATTGTCCGGCGATGCAGGCCGCTATCGTTTCAGCGAGTGGCGCCGCTGGCTGGCGCAGCAGCTCGGCACGCAGACCTATCGCGACACCAGCATCGACAGCCCGGTGCGCTTCACCCATCTCGCGGCGACGCGCTGGCGCGTCTTCGATGCAGTGCTGCTGCTCGGCTGCGATGCCGATCATCTGCCCGGCGCGGCGGACGGTGGGCGCTGGTTCAACGATGCGGTGCGCAGCGCGCTCGGCCTGCCCACTCGCAGCACCCATGCCGCGCGGCAACGCGACGATCTGCTGGCATTGCTGGCGCTGAACGGCTGCGTGCTGGTCACCTGGCAGAAGGATCGCAACGGCGAAAAAGGATTGCTCAGCCCGTATCTGGAGATGCTGCGCGACCTGCATATGCTGGCTTATGGTGATGACCTTTCCGAATCTGAATTACACGCTTACCTCAAAGCCGAAGAATCGCACACGCTCGACTTGGCGCAGGCGGCGCAGCCTGCACCAATTGCGGCAACAGGGATCGTTCCGGAGAGCGTCTCCATCAGCGCCTACAACTCGCTGGTCGCCTGCCCGTACCAGTTCTATGCGCGGCATATCCTGCGCCTGAACGAACTCGACGAAGTCCAGGAAGCCATCGAGAAGCGCGATTACGGCGAGCGTGTGCATGACATCCTGCGCCGCTTCCATGAATGCTATCCGCAGGTGAGCGGGCATCCTGCCGACGAACTGGAGGCGACCCTGCGCCGGATCAGCGAGGAGGTGTTCGCCGACCTGCTGCAGCAGGACTTCGCCGCGCGCGCCTGGCTGGCGCGCTGGTACAAGTCGTTGCCCGCGTATCTCGAATGGCAGACAGAGAACGAGGCGCAAGGCTGGCGTTACGCCGAAGCCGAGCAAGCTTTCGACTGGCAGCTGGAAGGCGTGCGCCTGCGCGGACGCATCGACCGGCTGGATGTCAGGGAAGAGGAGAAACGCGTGCTCGACTACAAGACGCTGGACGCGCAAAAGTTGAGCAGCAAATTGAAGGAGCCCGGCGAAGATGTGCAACTCGCATGCTACGCCTACGCGCATGAGGCGGCGGATGCGGCCTTCGTCAGCATCGAGAATGGAAAAGTGAAGCTGGTGGAGCCCAAGCAAGATGTCCCGCTGCTCGCGCAACTCAATGCCGAGCGCCTGGTGCAGGCGATGGCTGACATTCGCGGCGGTGCTGGTCTGCCCGCGAACGGCATCGATGCAGTGTGCGTGCATTGCGAGATGCGCGGCTTGTGCAGGAAGGGGGAGTGGGCTCCAGGATGCAGGATTCAACTCCCCTCTCCCGCTGGCGGGAGAGGGGCTGGGGGGGAGGGCAGATGACTAACCACATCGCCCTCGACCCGAAACGCAGCATTGTCGTCGAAGCCTGCGCCGGCAGCGGCAAGACCTGGCTGCTGGTGTCGCGTATCGTGCGCCTGCTGCTGGACGGCGCGCAGCCCTCGCAGATCCTCGCGATCACCTTCACGCGCAAGGCGGCGCAGGAGATGCAGGCGCGTTTGCAGCAATGGCTGCGCGATCTGGCGCTGGGCGACGATGCGGCGGTGCGCCGGTTCTTTGCCGAGCGCGGCGTGGATAACCTGAGCGACGCGCAACTGCAACGCGCCCGCAGCCTCTACGGCAGCGTGCTGTTCGCGCAGCCCGGCATCACCATCAGCACCTTCCACGGCTGGTTCATGCAGGTCATGCAGCGCGCGCCGCTGAACGCCGAGGTGATGCAGGGCTCGTCGCTGCTGGAGCGCGCTTCGAGCTGCCAGGAAGAGGCATGGGAAGAACTGCTGGAGCAGATGCGCAAGCAGCCGGATAGCGTCGAGGCGCGGCTTATGCAATGGCTGTTCGGCGAATGCGGCCTGTATAACACGCGCAAGCTGCTGTTCAATTTTCTCGCCAAACGCGCCGAGTGGTGGGCTTATACACAAGGGCAGAATGATGCGTTGACGTTCGCGCTGGACAACCTGCGCGCCGACCTCGACGTGAATATGGAGTTCGACCCGGTCGCGGATTGGGGTCTATGCGGCAGCAGTGAAGAGGTGCTGCTCGCGTTCGCCCATCAACTGGCGGGCAATGGAACTGATGTCCAAAAAACCAAGGCGGGCGAGCTGGAGCGCGCCTGGACAGACAGCGCACCGGAAGCGCGTTTCGATCGATTGCGCCCGCTGCTTTTCACCCAGGCAGGCGAGCCGCGCAGTTTCAAGCCGACCAAGAAACAGGATGCGGAGGCTTTTCTGTTGGCGCGCGATATGTTGTTTGACAGGTTGCAGGCCATGCGCGACGCGCTCGCCGAGCAGCAGGCGTATCGCCTGAACGAAGCGGTGCTGCATTGCGGCGTGGCGTTCCTCGAGCGCTATCAGGCATTGAAGGCGCAGAAGCAGCAGATGGATTTTTGCGATCTGGAATGGCAACTGTGCCGATTGCTGCAACAGAGCGAACACGCCGAGACCATGCAGTACAAGCTCGACAGCCGTTACCGCCATGTGCTGCTCGACGAGTTCCAGGACACCAACCCGCTGCAATGGCAGATCCTGCGCGCGTGGTTCGATGCGGCGGTGGCGGTCGATTCGCAGCCCACCGTGTTCGTCGTCGGCGATCCCAAGCAATCCATCTACCGCTTCCGCCGCGCCGATGCGCGGCTGTTCGGCATCGCGCGCGAATACCTGCAGGAACATTTCGGTGCGAAGACGGAAGGCAACAGCCTCACGCGCCGCAATGCACAGCCGGTCGTGGATGCGGTGAATGCCGTGTTCCGCGAGCAGCCGGATGATTTCGAGTTCGTCGAGCATCAGACGCATCAGCGCGACCTGCCGGGTCATGTGCGGGTGCTGCCGCTTGCCGAGCCTTCAATCCTTGATCCTGAATCCTCAATCCCGAATCCTGAATCCCCGGTCCTGACGTTACGCGACCCACTGACCACGCCGAGGGAAGAAGCCGAGGAGGGCGCGCGCCACAACGAAGCCGTGCAGTTCGCCGATCTGCTGCAAACCATCGTCAGCGACTGGTCGGTGAGCGAGGATGGCATGGATCGCCGCGCTACTTACGGCGACATCATGGTGCTGGTGCGCAGCCGCACCCATCTCGTCGTGTACGAAGCAGCGTTGCGCGCGAAGCATATCCCCTTCATCAGCTCGCGGCGCGGCGGCCTGCTCGACACGCTGGAAGCGGAGGACATACAGGCGCTGTTGATGTTCCTCATCACCCCCTTCGCCGACCTGGCTCTCGCACAGGTGCTGCGCACGCCGATCTTCGCGTGCGGCGATGCGGACTTGATGGCAATTACTGGATTCAGGATGCAGGATGCAGGATTCAGTGGAGAGGCGGGGGTGCCTGAATCCCGAATCCCGAATCCTGCATCCTCATGGTGGCAACGCCTGCAACTTCTCGCCGGTCCATCTCCCGCATTGCAACGCGCCGCCGGCCTGCTGAAGAACTGGCTCGCGCTCGCCGACAAGTTGCCGGTGCACGACCTGCTCGACCGCATCTATTTCGAGGGCGATGTGCTGGCGCGCTACAGCGCCGTGCTGCCGCCCGAGATGCGCGCGAAGGTCGCCGCCAACCTGCATGCCTTCATGGAGATCGCGCTTTCCGTGGATGCCGGGCGCTACCCCAGCCTGCCGCGCTTTTTGCAGGAGCTGCGCGAATTGCGCGTCAGCCCGGACGACGCGCCGGACGAGGGCCGGCTCGGGGTGGCGGGCGACGCGGTGCGCATCTACACCGTGCACGAAGCGAAAGGGCTGGAAGCACCGATCGTCTGGCTGCTGGATGCGAACGCGGAAAGGAACAGCAGGGAAGGCAACGATGTGCTGCTCGACTGGCCTGCGCACGAGCCGCAGCCGCTGCATTTCTCCCTGTATGCCGACCAGGCATCGCGCGGCAGGAAGCGCGCGCCGCTGTTCGAGCAGGACGCCGCGCAGCAGGCGCGCGAAGAAATGAATCTGCTCTACGTCGCGATGACCCGCGCGCAGCAGGCGCTGATCGTCAGCGGCAACAGCAAGGGCGAAGACAAGGAGGAAGGCAAGAAGGCGCCGTCATGGTACGACCGCATCGCGGCGGCGGTGAGCGAGGGGCAGAACCCGCTTCTTGCCGTTACCTCGCTCCGCGAACCTCAAACCAACGGTCGGGTTACCCCGTCAGGGCGTAACCCGGCAAGCGACGCTCCGATTCATGGCAATGTTGGGTTACGCGATGAAACCGCTAACCCAACCTACGCACTCCCGCAAATCATCCCCACCGGCAAGCGCGCCGCCCGCAACACCGCGCAGCAACAGCGCGGCATCTGGCTGCACGCGCTGCTGCAGCACCTCACCGAAAACTCCCCGCTCCCGCAGGCGGGAGAGGGGCAGGGGGAGAGGGCGGCTTTGCGGCAGCGCCTCGGCATCCCCTCCGCCGAAATGGAGTCACTCTGGCGGCAAGCCCAACTTCTGCTCACCTCGCCGCAGCTCGCGCGCTTCTTCGATGCGCAGCAATACCGCAGCGCCTGCAACGAAATGCCTTACGTTAATGCGAAAGGCGAACTGAAACGCATCGACCGGCTGGTGGAACTCGACGGCGAAATATGGGTGCTGGACTACAAACTGGGCGACAGCGAAGATGCCGCGCGCTATCGCGCGCAGATGCAGGAATATCGCAGCGCGATGCAGGCGGTGTATGCCGGCAAGACGGTGCGCTGCGCGCTGCTGTTTGCGGATGGGGCGTTGAGCGAGATGTAGCGTAACCCGCCGGATGGTTTATAGTTCAAACCTTGCCTCTCCGGTTTATTGCCAAACCGGTGAATTGATCCTTAAACCTAAAAAACGCAGTTGGCGGTGTGGTAGGGGCGAATTCATTCGCCCGGACAACAGGTTACGTGCGAATAAATTTGCACCTACAAGAGCGATTCAATACATTGAAGCAAAATGACATTGCCGGACAACTGCGTTTTTTAGGTTAAACCCGGATTGTCCAATAGAACTTCCTTCAATTGTAGGAGCACGCCCTGCGTGCGATTGTTCTTTCGATTCGCGAGCAGGGCTCGCTCCTACGCGGAATTTCCCGGCTAATGGATTTTTTGGGTTAAATCAGGCATGAAAAATAAACAACGCGGCGCATCCGCCGCGAAGGGCATGGCCGCATCTGCCGAAAAAACCGGCTTACATCCGCGCAATCCGCATCGGGGCCGTTACGACTTCAGGCAGCTCATCGCCTGCAGCCCGGAGCTGGCGGCATTTGTCGCGACGAATGAGTATGGCGATGAGTCCATCGCTTTCGCCGACCCGGCGGCGGTCAAGGCGCTCAACCGTGCGTTGTTGAAACTGACATACGGCATCACCGGCTGGGACATTCCGCCGCAGTATCTCTGTCCGCCCATCCCCGGCCGGGCGGACTATCTCCACTACCTCGCCGATCTGCTGGCTGCCGGCAACGGCGGCATCATCCCGCGCGGCAAATCCGTCCGGGTGCTCGACATCGGCGCTGGCGCCAACTGCATCTATCCGCTCATCGGCCACCGCGAGTATGGCTGGCAGTTCGTCGGCACCGACATCGATCCGGCTGCACTCGACAACGCGCAGCGTATCCTGGATGCGAACAGCGGATTGAGCGATGCCATCGAACTGCGTTTGCAAACGTCACGCTCGGCGGTCTTCACCGGCGTGGTGCGGGCGAACGAGATGTTCGATCTCACCCTGTGCAATCCGCCGTTCCATGCCTCGCCGGCCGAAGCCAATGCAGGCACGCGGCGCAAATGGAAGAATCTTGGCAAGGATGCCGCCAGGCAGCCGCTGTTGAATTTCGGCGGTCAGGGTGCGGAGTTGTGGTGCGAGGGGGGCGAGGAGGCTTTCGTGTGCCGCATGATCGAGGAGAGCACGCAGCTTTGCGGCAGCTGTCTGTGGTTCACCACGCTGGTCTCGAAGTCGGCCAGCTTGCCCGGCGTTTATCGCGCGCTGAAACGAGCCGGCGTGCTGGATAGCAGGACGATAGAGATGGCGCAGGGGCAGAAAAAGAGCCGGATCGTGGCCTGGACTTTTCTCGACGAGAGCCGGCAACGCGCGTGGCGCATGACGCGCTGGAGTAGATAAATCTGGATGCTGGATTGAGGTCATTCTAGCGCCCTAACTAGCGCCCCAAATCAGATAAATTGAACAGTTAAGTTTTAGTTTTTTTAGCCGACGCAACTGAAGCCAAGAGAGCTTTAGCTAAGTTATCTGTAGACGTGGTGGCTACTATAGCCTTAGTGGGTTTAGGTACAAATTGCCCGGTAATTGTAATTTCACTATCAGCTTTTAGCTTTTCTTTTATGAGGTGTTTTTTCTCTTCGGAAAGGTTGAATTTTATGCTAATTCCTTGCGCATCTTTGATTATTGAAAATTTATCTACTCCTATAGTAGAACGGTGTCCAGGATTGAGGGCACTTACCCAAGACAAAGTAACTTTACACTTATCCATAGATAAAGGTTCAACTGGTAGCATTATCAAATAATTACCCGTAATTTTTTTAACCTGCCTATACGCTATAACCTGATCCACTTTATCCCATGTGTGCGAATTAAGGGGATATTTTGCCGACTCAGGAATTGTTACATCTGCCGTACAAAAAACCTTGTGTGGCAAATCTTCTGCTATGCCTCGAATATAAACTTCCTCGGTACGAAAGGCACTTTGCAGTGTTTTGGGTATTACATCCCACAGAAATGCTTCGTCAATTACTATGCCGCCAGGCTTTGCTAAATCATTCAATCTAGAGGCAAGGTTTAATACTTGGCCCGAGTAATCAATAATATCTTCACCCGCAAATAGACAAAATGCCGTTCCACGTGCAATGCCAAACCCAATTTTTTCTGGTAAGGGGAAGTTAATCATCAAGTCATTAGTGAGCATGTTCGGGTAATCTGCAATGGCTTTTAGGCATTTATTAAGTACTGACTCAGCCACAACAAGCAAATCAGCCTGATTAGATTTATGCTTAAAAGCCATAATTAGGCCATCCCCAGTGGGTTTGGCAAATACAGCATCGGTAAAGTACTCACTGAGCAATTTCTCATAAAACTTGGCTATAAATATCGCCATTTCAGGAGCTTCACGATCAGCACTGAAGCCAGAAAAATTACGTATATCGCATACAACAATTATTACGAATTCGGAGCGGCCTTCCGCATCTCTAAATTTACTTATCAAATTATCAAGCATGTCGATTCCTCTTGGGTTCTTCCCGTCCAAGTAACACGGGGGGCTATAAATACATGGGGCTGATTATAGGCACAATCCACCATCAGCATCATGGCTAAAAATATCTAGGCATTTTTGTTTGATACAAAAAAACAGGGCGGAAATCTCCGCCCTGCGTTGCGACAATCCGGCTTAAAGCAGCGGCACGATCATCAGCGCGACGATGTTGATGATCTTGATCAGCGGGTTCACCGCGGGGCCGGCGGTGTCCTTGTAAGGGTCGCCCACGGTGTCGCCGGTGACGGCGGCCTTGTGCGCTTCCGAACCTTTGCCGCCGAAGTTGCCTTCCTCGATGTATTTCTTGGCGTTATCCCACGCGCCGCCGCCGGTGGTCATCGAGATTGCGACGAAGATGCCGGTGACGATGGTGCCGACCAGCACGCCGCCGAGCGCCTGCGCGCCGAGGGTCAGGCCGACGATCACCGGTACGGCGATGGGCAGCAGCGACGGGACGATCATTTCCCTGATCGCGGCCTTGGTCAGCATGTCCACGCAGGTGCCGTATTCCGGTTTGCCGGTGCCTTCCATGATGCCGGGGATTTCCTTGAACTGGCGGCGCACTTCCACCACCACCGAGCCGGCGGCGCGGCCGACCGCTTCCATGCCCATCGCGGCGAACAGGTAAGGCACCATGCCGCCGATGAACAGGCCGATGATGACCATGTGGTTCGACAGGTCGAAGGAGGTGACCACGCCCAGCTTGGCGTCCAGCGCGTGGGTGTAGTCGGCGAACAGAACTAAAGCCGCCAACCCGGCGGAGCCGATCGCATAGCCTTTGGTGACCGCCTTGGTGGTGTTGCCTACCGCGTCCAGCGCGTCGGTAATGACCCGCACGTTTTCCGGCAGATGGGCCATTTCGGCGATGCCGCCGGCGTTGTCGGTGATCGGGCCGTAGGCGTCCAGCGCCACGATGATGCCGGCCATCGACAGCATCGAGGTTGCGGCGATGGCGATGCCATAGAGTCCGGCCAGTTCGTAAGCTCCCCAAATGGACAGGCACACGGCGAGCACCGGTGCGGCGGTGGCCTTCATCGAAACGCCCAGCCCGGCAATGATGTTGGTGCCATGCCCGGTGGTGGAGGCCTGCGCGATGTGGCGCACCGGCGCGTATTCGGTCGCGGTGTAGTACTCGGTGATCCACACCATCGCGGCGGTCAGCACCAGGCCGATCAGGGTGGCGAAGTACAGGTTCAGCGATGTCACCAGTTTGCCGCCGATCATCACGCCATCGCCCAGCATCATGGTGGTGATCGGGTAGAACGCGACCAGCGCCAGCACGGCAGAGACCGCCAGGCCGCGATACAGCGCGTTCATGATCTTGCCGCCTTCGCGCGCCTTGACGAAAAAGATGCCGATGATGGAGGCGATGATGGATACGCCACCCAGCACCAGCGGGTAGATCACCGCCTCGGGAGAGCCGCTGATCAGCAGTCCGCCCAGCACCATCGTGGCGATGATGGTCACCGCGTAGGTCTCGAACAGGTCGGCCGCCATGCCGGCGCAGTCGCCGACGTTGTCGCCGACGTTATCGGCGATCACCGCCGGGTTGCGCGGGTCGTCCTCGGGGATGCCGGCTTCGACCTTGCCCACCAGATCGGCGCCGACGTCAGCGCCCTTGGTGAAAATGCCGCCGCCGAGCCGGGCGAAGATGGAAATCAGCGAGCCGCCGAAGGCCAGTCCGACCAGCGCATGGGTTGCTTCAGCAGCGTTCGCGCCGGTGGAGGTCAGGAAGGCGTAATAGCCCGCCACGCCCAGCAGCCCCAGACCCACCACCAGCATGCCGGTAATCGCGCCGCCCTTGAAAGATACGTTCAGCGCCGCATTCAGGCTTTCCTTGGCCGCTTCGGCGGTGCGCACATTGGCGCGCACCGACACATGCATGCCGATGAAACCCGCCGCCCCGGAGAGCACCGCGCCGATCGCGAAGCCGATGGCGGTTTGCCAGCCCAATGCGAAGAGGATGATGATGAACAATACTGCACCGACCATGGCGATGGTGGTGTATTGCCGGTTCAGGTAGGCGGAAGCGCCTTCCTGCACCGCAGCAGCGATTTCCTGCATTCTCGCGCTGCCGGTTGATTTACCCAGAATCCATTTGATCGAAGCCACGCCGTACAAGAGTGCCGCTACCGCACACAACAACGCAAATACCAAGCCATATGACATGATTACCCTCCAGGAAGATGAACCAATCAATTACCCCGACATTCAAGACGCATGTTTAGGGTTACCCGTACCTAACTTCAGCGGCTAGGATACTTTGTATTTCGCGGGAATGACATGAGTTTTTTGAAATGCCGCTGTGCCCGCAATCGGTAGTTGCGGGCAAATCCCCATGACTTGAGAGTGAACCGGGATTAAATACGCTTTGCCAGTTCCGCCGCCTTGCCAGTGTAGGTGCCCGGGCCGAGTTGCAGCAGGCGTTGTTTTTCCGCTGCGGGGATTTCCAGCGTTGCGATGAAGGCTTGCAGCGAGGCGCGGTTGATGCCGCTCTGGCCGCGCGTCAGTTCCTTGAGCTTGTCGTAGGCATTCTCGATGTTGTAGCGGCGCATCACGGTCTGGATCGGCTCGGCCATGACTTCCCAGCTGGCATTCAGGTCGTCCGCGACGCGTTGCGGGTTGGCTTCCAGTTTGTGCAGGCCCTTCAGGCAGGATTCGTAGCCGAGCAGGGTGTAGCCGAGCGCCACGCCCATGTTGCGCAACACGGTGGAATCGGTGAGGTCGCGCTGCCAGCGCGAAACCGGCAGTTTCTCGCTGAAGTGGCGCAACAGCGCGTTCGCCAGCCCGAGGTTGCCTTCCGAATTCTCGAAGTCGATCGGATTGACCTTGTGCGGCATGGTCGATGAGCCGACTTCGCCCGCCACCACTTTCTGCTTGAAATAGCCGAGCGAAATATAGCCCCAGATATCGCGGTTCAGGTCGATCAGGATGGTGTTGATGCGCGCATACGCATCGAACAGTTCCGCCATGTAATCGTGCGGCTCGATCTGGATGGTGTAGGGGTTGAAAACGATGCCGCGCGCGCTGACGAAATGTTGCGCGAAGGCTTCCCAGTCGACGTCCGGATAGGCGGCCAGATGCGCGTTGTAGTTGCCCACCGCGCCGTTGATCTTGCCGAGGATTTCCGTTGCGGCGAGGCGCTGTTCGGCGCGTTGCAGGCGATACGCGACGTTGGCCATTTCCTTGCCCAGGGTGCTCGGCGTGGCGGTCTGCCCGTGGGTGCGGCACAGCATCGGCAGGTCGGCGAGCTGGTGCGCGAGTTCTTTCAATCGACCGATCAGCACTTGCAGTGTGGGCAGCAGCACCGCTTCGCGCGCGCCCTTGAGCATCAGCGCGTGGCTGAGGTTGTTGATGTCTTCCGAGGTGCAGGCGAAGTGGATGAATTCCAGCACGTTTGCGGTTTCCTGGTTGCCGGACAACTTGTCGCGCAGCCAGTACTCCACCGCCTTGACGTCGTGGTTGGTGGTTGCTTCGATGGTCTTGATCGCGGCGGCATCGGCCTCGCTGAAATTCTTGTTGAGCGCATCCAGTTGCGCGATGGTCGCGGCGGAAAACGGCGCGATTTCGGGGATGTCGGGCTGCGCGCTGAGCGCCTTGAGCCATTCGATTTCGATCAGCACGCGAAAACGGATCAGGCCGAATTCGCTGAAGTAGCCGCGCAACGCATCCACCTTGCCGTGGTAGCGCCCGTCGAGCGGGGAAAGGGCGGTGAGTTTTGTGAGTGTGGTCATGGTGAACCTTTTATAACAAAAGTGAATTCGTAGGGCGGATGAGCGTAGCGTTATCCGCCGTATGGAGACTCATGCGGCGGATAACGGCCTACGGCCTCATCCGCCCTACAGAAATGTAGACATGTATTTTACGCGAATCAATCCAGCCCCTGTTCGATGATTGCGCCGCCCAGACAGATTTCACCGTCATAAACAACCACCGATTGTCCGGGCGTGACCGCCCATTGCGGCTGGTTGAACTCAAACGAGCAGCGCTCGCCGTCCAGCGCCGTGATATGGCACGGCGCATCGGCCTGACGGTAGCGCGTCTTGGCACTGTAGGGGTGATCGGGCAGCGGCGCAGTGCCGCTGATCCAGTGGCTGTCCAGCGCGGTCAGCCGCTTGCTCAGCAGCGCCGGGTGGTCGTGTCCCTGCACCACGATCAGGCGGTTGTTCGCCATGTCCTTGCTTGCGACGAACCACGGTTCGCCGGATGCATCTTTCGCGCCGCCGATGCCCAGCCCCTGGCGCTGGCCGATGGTGTAGAACGACAGCCCGATATGTTTCCCGACCACCTTGCCGTCCGGCGTGCGCATCTCGCCGGGCTGGGTAGGCAGATAGCGGTTGAGGAATTCGCGGAACGGGCGTTCGCCGATGAAGCAGATGCCGGTGCTGTCTTTTTTTGCGTAATTGGACAGGCCATGCTGCTCGGCGATCGCGCGCACTTCGGACTTCAGCAATTTGCCGAGCGGAAACATCGCATGGCCCAGTTGCGACTGGTTCAGGCGATGCAGGAAGTAGCTCTGGTCCTTGCTGTCGTCATCAGCCTTGAGCAACTGGAACAGGCCGCCCGCCTCGCGCACCTGCGCGTAATGCCCGGTGGCGATGACATCCGCACCGAGCTGGATCGCATGGTCGAGAAACGCCTTGAACTTGATTTCCGAATTGCACAGGATGTCCGGGTTGGGCGTGCGCCCGGCCTGGTATTCGCGCAGAAAGTAACTGAATACGCGCTCCTTGTATTCCTCGGCGAAATTCACCGCCTCGATCGGGATGCCGATGGTGTCGGCCACCGACACCGCATCCAGCAGGTCCTGGCGCGACGAGCAGTATTCATCGCTGTCGTCGTCTTCCCAGTTCTTCATGAACAGGCCGATCACGTCGTAGCCCTGCTGCTTGAGCAGCAGCGCGGCGACCGAGGAATCGACGCCGCCGGACATGCCGACGACCACGCGCTTAGTCATAAATTTACAAACCAGAGTAGGGCGGATGAGCCGTAGGGGCGATTGATGAAACAACTAGCCATTCGGCTAAGCTGGCAAACAACGCCAGCCAAGCCGCTGGTTATCATGAATCGCCCGTACTTCGCCGAATGGCTACGCAGCTCAATGGTTTTCATAGTGTACCAAAAGCTCAAGGGGGTAGCGTTTGCCCGCGAGGTAATCTTCGATGCAGCGCAGAACCAGCGGGCTGCGATGCCGTTCCTGCATCGCGCGGATTTCATCGGGCAACAGCCACAAGGCTTGCAGGATGCCGGCATCCAGTTTGCGGGACGCATCATGTCCGGTGATCGCGCCGGTGAAGGCGAAGCGCAGGTAGGTCGTGTCAGATTCCGGCGCACGCCAGCGGTAGATGCCGAGCAGGTGCTGCGGCGTGAAGGAATACGCCGACTCTTCCAGCGCTTCGCGCGCCACGGCGGCCAGCAACGATTCGTCGGCCTCAAGATGCCCGGCAGGCTGGTTGAAGCGCACTCCCTGCGAGGTTTCTTCCTCGACCAGCAGAAATTTTCCATCGCGCTCGATGACGGCGGCGACGGTGACGTTCGGTTTCCAGATCATGTGGCGATCCCCGAAGTAAAACAAAAGAAAAAAGGCAGGAAATCCTGCCTTCTTGTTGGTGCCGGGGGGGGGAATCGAACCCCCACGCCCTTTCAGGCACCGGATTTTGAGTCCGGCACGTCTACCAGTTCCATCACCCCGGCCAAGCGGGGCGCATTATCCCTGAATCAACCGGCTACATCAACTACAATCCCGCCTTCGAAAATTCCGCCGTTGTTCATGCGTACCGATAAATTTGATTTTGCCCTGCCGGAACATCTGATCGCGCAGCACCCGCCCGAGCGGCGCGGCGCGAGCCGCTTGCTGTATGCGCATGATGGCGCGCTGGAAGATTGCCGTTTTGCCGATTTGTTGCGGCTGGTCAGGGCGGACGATGTGCTGGTGCTGAACGACACGCGCGTGATCAAGGCGCGGTTGTTCGGCAGCAAGGACAGCGGCGGCAGGATCGAGGTGCTGGTCGAGCGCGTGCTGAACGAACATGAGGTGCTGGCGCAAGTGCGCGCCAGCAAATCGCCCAAGGCGGGCAGCCGCCTGTTGCTGGCTGCGGCAGGGTCGCTGCGCAGCAGCGGGGCACCAACCGGCGTACCCCTTGCGGGTGAGGAAGCCTTGACTGTAGAGGTGCTGGGGCGCGAGGGGGAGTTTTTCCGTCTGCGCTTTGCCGGGGAGGAACCGGTGCTGGCGTTGCTCGAACGTCATGGCAGTTTGCCGTTGCCGCCCTATATTACGCATGCGGCGGATGCCGGGGACGAGCAACGCTACCAGACGGTGTTCGCGCGCGCGGCAGGCGCGGTGGCGGCCCCCACGGCGGGGCTGCATTTCGACGAGGTCATGCTGCAAGCCTTGCGTGACAAGGGGGCGCGGATCGCCTATGTCACGCTGCATGTCGGCGCCGGAACGTTCCAGCCGGTGCGCGCCGAATATGTCCGCGAGCATGTCATGCACAGCGAGTGCTATGAGATTCCGCAGGCCACCGTGGATGCGATAGCCCGGGCGCGCAATGCCGGCGGGCGAGTGATCGCGGTCGGGACGACCAGTCTGCGTGCACTGGAGAGTGCGGCCCAATCAGGGGAATTGCAGGCGGGGAACGGCGAGACGCGCATCTTCATCACGCCGGGCTACCGTTTTCGCGTGGTGGATATGCTGCTGACCAATTTTCATCTGCCCAGATCCACGCTGCTGATGCTGGTGTGCGCGTTCGGCGGGATGGAGCAAATGCTGGCGGCGTATCGCCATGCGGTTGAACAGGAATACCGGTTTTTCAGTTATGGCGATGCGATGCTGATCGAGCGCAATGACGTAGGGCGGGCTCCGCCCGCCGTCAAAAAAAATGCCGGGCAGAGCCCGGCCTACGGTTGAGTAACACAATGTCTAACTATCGTCGTGCCCGCATACCCGGAGGCAGCTATTTCTTCACGCTGGTGGCGCATGATCGCCGTCCGGTGCTGACCAACGAGGATGTCAGGGCCGCCCTGCGCGCTGCCGTGCAAGCGGTGCGCACAGACCATCCGTTTTATGTGGAAGCATGGGTGCTGCTGCCCGATCATTTGCATTGCCTCTGGCGGCTGCCGGAGGGCGATGCCGATTACGCATTGCGCTGGGTGAAGATCAAGCGCTTTACCCGGCATCATCCGGGCATGTCAGCCGGGGAAAAATTGTGGCAACCACGCTATTGGGAACATTGCATCCGCGACGAAAACGACTTCGCGCGGCATGCCGATTACACCCATTGGAACCCGGTGAAGCATGGTTTGGTAAGATGCGCGGCGGATTGGCCGTACTCGACCTTTCATCGCTTTGTGGCGGCAGGTATGTATCCCAAGGATTGGGGTGTTGCAGAGGACGAGTTCGGCGACGGCAAATTTGGTGAATAGGGCGGGCTCTGCCCGCCGTCAATAATAAATAATGTCGGGCGGAGCCCGACCTACGGTATATGAATTTTACTTTACATAAAATTGACGGCCTCGCGCGGCGCGGGCAATTGACGCTGGCGCACGGCATCGTCGAAACACCCGCGTTCATGCCGGTGGGGACCTATGGCACGGTGAAGGCGATGTCGCCCGCCGAGCTGCACGACATCGGCGCGCATATCGTGCTGGGCAACACCTTTCACCTGTGGCTGCGTCCCGGCCTGGAGGTGATCGCGGCGCATGGCGGGCTGCACCGCTTCATGGGCTGGGACGGGCCGATCCTCACCGATTCCGGCGGGTTTCAGGTGTTCAGCCTCGGCGCGTTGCGCAAGATCACCGAGGAGGGGGTGAAGTTTCAGTCGCCGGTGAACGGCGACAAGCTGTTCCTCACGCCGGAAGAGTCGATGCGCATCCAGCGCGTGCTGAATTCCGACATTGCGATGATCTTCGACGAATGCACGCCCTATCCGGCGACCGAGCGCGAGGCGGCGGATTCGATGCGTTTGTCGTTGCGCTGGGCGGAGCGCAGCAAGCGGGCGCACGAGGGGAATTCCAACGCGCTGTTCGGCATCGTGCAGGGCGGCATGTACGAGAACCTGCGCGACGAGTCGCTGCGCGAACTGGTGAACATCGGCTTCGACGGCTACGCCATCGGCGGGCTGTCGGTCGGCGAGCCCAAGGAGGACATGCTGCGCATCCTCGCGCACACCGCGCCGCAACTGCCGCAAGACAAGCCGCGCTACCTGATGGGGGTGGGTACGCCGGAAGACATCGTGGCGGCGGTCGCGCAGGGCATCGACATGTTCGATTGCGTGATGCCGACGCGCAACGCGCGCAACGGGATGATGTTCACCCGCCATGGCGACATCAAGATCAAGAACGCGCAATATCGTCTGGATACGCGCCCGCTCGACGAAGATTGCCAGTGTTACACCTGCCGCAACTTCAGCCGCGCCTACCTGCATCACCTGCACCGGCTCGGCGAGATACTCGGCGCGCGCCTGAATACCATCCACAACCTGCATTATTACCAGCAGTTGATGGGCGAAATCCGCGCTGCCGTCGAGGCGGATGCGTTCGATGCTTTCGTGGCGCGCTTCAGGCAGCTGCGCAGCGTGAAGATGCCCCGCGCTTCGTGTTAGAATGCGCGCCTTTTGATTTAACCTCGGAGATTGAATAATGTTTATCAGTAATGCTTATGCTGAAGCGGCCGCACCGGTACAGGGCGCCGGCATCATGGATTTTCTCCCGCTGATCGTCCTGGCTGCGGTATTTTATTTTTTCATCCTGCGCCCGCAAAGCAAGCGCGCCAAGGAGCAAAAGGCCATGATCGAAGCATTGCAGCGCGGCGATGAAGTCGTGACCGGTGGTGGCGAATTGGGTCGCATCAGTAAAGTATTCGAGCAATATGTAGGCGTGGAACTCGCCGAGAACATCGAAGTGACGGTGCAGAAGTCCTCGATTCAGGCCGTGTTGCCAAAGGGAACCATCAAGTCCATCAAGTGAGGGATCAGGGGTTGGGGGCTAGAAAAACCATGCGCAGCGCCCTAGTCCCCAGCCCCTGGCCCTCAGTCCCTTATCAAAAGAGGTTTCAATGAACCGTTATCCATTGTGGAAATATCTGCTGATTCTGGCCGTGTTGCTGGTCGGGCTGATTTACACCTTGCCGAATTTTTATGGCGAATCGCCCGCCGTGCAGATATCGCCGTTGCGCGCCAGCCTGAAGGCGGATACCGCATTGCTGGAGCGCGTGGAAAGTGTTCTGAAGGCGGCCAGCCTTGCACCGGAAGTAGTCGCGCTGGACGGCAACAGCGTCAAGGCGCGCTTCGCCGACACCGATAACCAACTGAAAGCCAAGGATCTGCTGATCGGCCAGTTGGGCGAAGACTATATGGTCGCGCTCAATCTGTTGTCGCGTTCGCCACAGTGGTTGACCAATCTTCATGCGCTGCCGATGTATCTCGGCCTGGATTTGCGCGGCGGCGTGCATTTCCTGTTGCAAGTTGACATGAACGCCGCGCTGGGCAAGGCGCTGGAAGCGGCGACCGGCGATATCCGCAGCGCGTTGCGCGATCAGAAGATCGCTTATTCCGGCGTCAGCCGCGAAGGCAATATGCTGCTGGTGAAGTTCCGTGATGCCGAGGCGCGCAGCAAGGGCGAAGCGGAAATCAAGCAGCGTTTCACCGACTACGCGCTGAACGCCAAAGAGGCTGGCGGCGAGTTTATGTTGCAGGCGACGCTCAAACCGGAAGCCGAACGGCGCATTCAGGATTCGGCCGTGCAGCAGAATCTGCTGACCTTGCGCAATCGCGTGAACGAGCTGGGCGTGGCCGAGCCGGTGATCCAGCAACAGGGCGTGGATCGCGTGGTGGTGCAACTGCCCGGCGTGCAGGACACGGCGCGCGCCAAGGATATTCTCGGGCGCACCGCGACGCTGGAAGTGCGCATGGTCGATGACGAGCATCAGATCAGCCCGGGTGCGGCCGCACCGTTCGGCACCGACATGTTCAAGGATCGCGACGGCAACCTGCTGCTGGTGAAGAAGCAGGTGATCCTCACCGGCGAGCGCATCAACGATGCGCAGCCCGGTTTTGACAGCCGCAACAACGAACCCGCCGTACACATCAACCTGGATGGCGTCGGTGCGCGCAAATTCAAGGAAGCGTCACGCGAGAATGTCGGCAAGCGCATGGCGATCATCCTGTTTGAAAAAGGCAAGGGCGAAATCGTCACCGCGCCGGTGATCCGCGAAGAAATCGGCGGCGGGCGCGTGCAGATCAGCGGCCAGATGAACACCGTGGAAGCGCAGGACACCGCGCTGCTGCTGCGCGCCGGCGCGCTGGCGGCGCCGATGGAGATCATCGAGGAGCGCACCGTCGGGCCCAGCCTCGGCGCGGACAACATCAAGCGCGGCTTCGACTCCACCAAGATCGGCTTCATTATGGTCGCGGTATTCATGATTGCCTACTACCTGATGTTCGGTACGATTTCGGTGCTGGCGCTGGGGGCGAATCTGCTGTTGCTGGTGGCGCTGCTGTCGATGATGCAGGCGACACTGACCCTGCCGGGCATGGCGGGCATCGCGCTGACGCTGGGCATGGCGATCGATGCGAACGTGCTGATCAACGAGCGCATCCGCGAAGAACTGCGCAATGGCGTCACGCCGCAGGCCGCGATCCATGCCGGATACGACCGGGCGTTTGGCACCATCATCGACTCGAATGTGACCACGCTGATTGCCGGGGTGGCGCTATTCATGTTCGGCTCCGGCCCGATCAAGGGGTTTGCGGTGGTGCTGTGCCTGGGGATTCTTACGTCGATGTTCAGCGCGGTGCTGATTTCGCGCGCGCTGGTGAATCTGATTTATGGCCGCAGGGCGCGTCTCGCCAAGGTGGCGATCGGTTAAGCCGCTTCGGCCAGCTTTTAAGGAATAGACGACATGGAATTCTTCAGGATCAAAAAAGACATCCCGTTCATGAGTTACGGGAAAATCACCACCAGTATTTCGCTGGTGACGTTCCTGTTCGCGGTGTTTTTCCTCGCCACCAAGGGGTTGAATTTCGGCATTGATTTTACCGGCGGCACGGTAGTGGAGGTGCATTACGCGCAGCCCGCCGACCTGGTCAAGGTGCGTGAACAGCTTGCCACTGCGGGCCTGCCGGATGCGCTGGTGCAGAACTTCGGTTCCAGCCACGATGTGCTGATCCAGGTGCCGCTCAAGCAGGATATTGCCGGGGCGAAACTGAGCGAACATGTGTTGGAGGGGCTGCGCAAGCAGGATACCGGTGTGGAGATGCGCCGTGTCGAATTTGTCGGTCCGCAAGTCGGCAAGGATCTGGTGGAGAACGGCGCGCTGGCTTTGCTGCTGGTGTCGCTGGGTATCATCGGTTACTTGTGGCTGCGCTTTGAATGGAAATTCGGCTTTGCCGCGATTATCGCCAACCTGCATGACGTGGTCATCATCCTCGGCTTCTTTTCCTTCTTTCAATGGGAATTTTCGCTGTCCGTGCTGGCGGCGGTGCTGGCAGTGCTGGGTTATTCGGTGAACGAGTCGGTGGTGGTGTTCGATCGGATACGCGAAAATTTCCGCAGCATGCGCAAGGCCGAAGTGGCTGAAATCATCGACAACGCAATCACCCGCACCATGTCGCGCACCATCATCACCCACGGGTCGACGCAAATGATGGTCGGCGCGATGCTGTTCCTCGGCGGCGAGACGCTGCACTATTTCGCGATGGCACTAACGATTGGGATACTGTTCAGTATCTATTCCTCGGTGCTGGTGGCCAGCCCGCTGCTGATGCTGCTCGGCGTGTCGCGCGAAGATTTCATCAAGCCGGAGAAGACCGAGGCCGAGGAAGTCTTGCCGTAACTCATGGACTTGCTCGCCGCCTTCATCGACATCGTCCTGCATCTGGACACCCACCTGCTGGCACTCACCCGGGAGTATGGTGTGTGGGTATATGCCATCCTGTTCCTGATCATCTATTGCGAAACCGGCCTGGTGGTGACGCCTTTCCTGCCCGGCGATTCGCTGCTGTTTGTGGCGGGTGCGCTGTGCGGTTTGGGCGCGCTGCGGCTGGAATGGCTCGCGCCGTTGCTGATGCTGGCTGCGTTCAGCGGTGACAACACCAACTACTGGATTGGCAGGTTGATCGGGCTGCGCCTGTTGAAGCGCACGAACGGGCTCATCAAGCGTGAACATATCGACAAGACCCATGCCTTCTACGAGAAGCATGGCGGCAAAACCATCCTGTTTGCGCGCTTCCTGCCGATCGTCCGCACTTTTGCGCCGTTCGTGGCGGGTATCGGGCTGATGCGCTACCGCCTGTTCATGCTGTTCAGCGCGCTGGGCAGCCTGGTATGGATCGGCAGCCTCACCGTGGCGGGCTATTTCTTCGGCAACATCCCGGTCATCAAGAACAACCTCACCCTGATGATCCTCGGCATCATTGTCATTTCGTTCCTGCCAGCTATCCGCGAATTCATCCGCCACC
>Ga0209317_1000601_pt1 | contig 40830 bp, 36 predicted proteins | sample RifGroB2_FD_183994 | JGI IMG/M metagenome (GOLD analysis project Ga0209317, IMG submission 183994) | Soil microbial communities from Rifle, Colorado, USA - Groundwater B2 (SPAdes) (version 2) | ecosystem: Environmental > Terrestrial > Soil > Unclassified | place: Rifle, Colorado | collected... | reverse complement strand
CCCCCCCGCAAGATTGAGGGACGAAGCGGAAGCGCGGCTGTCGGGTATACATCGTTCCCACGCGGAGCGTGGGAACGATGGCTATCTATCTACAACCGCGTTTGGTAAGGTGGCGTCATGAGCAGGAAACCAAATAAACTGGGTTCACTGCGCGCCGAAGCCGAGGCACGGCTTGCCCGCACCCCGCCGGCTGATGGAGCGCAGCGTTCCTCCGAGGAAATTCTGCACGAACTCCGGGTGTACCAGATCGAACTGGAGATGCAGAACGATGCCCTGCGGCAGACACAGCTTGAGCTGGAAGAATCCCGCGATCGCTATGTGGATCTTTATGATTTCGCCCCCATCGGTTATCTCACGCTCACCCGGGGTGGCCTGATCCGCGAGGTCAATCTCACCGGCGCCCTGCTGCTGGGCATGGAGCGCAACAAACTGGCGCATCGCCGCTTCGCACAATTTATCGTGCCGGAAGACAATGAGCGTTGGCACCAGCATTTCACGCGCGTGGTGCAATATGGCGGGCAGCGGGATTGCGAGTTGTCGCTCAAGCGCGGCGATGGTTCGGTCTTTTATGCTCATCTGGATTGCCTGCGCGTGGGTGTCGGCAGCGAGTTCTCAGTGCGCATCGCCTTCACCGACATCACCGAACGCAAGCGCGCCGAAGAGGAACTGCGTATCGCCGCCATCGCCTTCGAATCGCAGGAGGGGATGATCGTGACCGACACGAAGGGCGTCATCGTGCGGGTCAACCAGGCATTCACTAATCTCACCGGTTACAGCGCGGCAGAAGCGGTGGGCCAGACACCCGCACTGCTCGGCTCTGGGCGTCACAACCAGGCGTTCTACCAGCGGATGTGGCAGACCCTGGAGCAACAACGCTACTGGCAGGGCGAGGTGTGGAACCGGCGCAAGAACGGCAAGATTTACGCCGAGTGGCTGACCATCTCCGCCGTCACCGCGCCCGATGGCAGCGTTACCCACTACGTTGGCACCTTTTCCGACATCACGCGGGACAGCGAGGCGGAGGCCGAGATTCACCGCATGGCCTACTACGACCCGCTCACCCATCTGCCCAACCGCCGCCTGCTGATGGACCGGCTGGGGCAGGCGCTGGCCGCCGGCCGGCGCAGCGGGCACTATGGCGCGCTGCTGTTTCTGGACCTGGATAATTTCAAGACGCTCAATGACACGCGCGGCCACGCTGTCGGCGACCTGCTGCTGATCGAGATGGCACAGCGCCTGAATGCCGGCGTGCGCGAGGGCGATACCGTGGGGCGGCTGGGCGGTGACGAGTTTGTGCTGATGCTGGAAGATCTGAGCGAGGATATCCAGGGAGCAGCTATTCAGGCCAGCCTGGTGGGCGAAAAGGTGCGTGAAGCCGTTGCCTTGCCTTATCTGCTCAAGGGTATCGAGTTCACCTGCACGGTCAGCATCGGGGTCAGCCTGTTTTGCAACCAGGATGAGTCTGCCGACGATCTGCTCAAGCATGCCGACCTTGCCATGTACCATGCCAAAAAGGGCGGGCGCAACAGCTTGCGCTTCTTTGACCCCGACATGCAGGCCTCACTGGTCGAGCACAGCGCGCTGGAAAGCGATCTGCGCCGGGCGCTGGAACGCCGGCAGTTGCGCCTTTACTACCAGATACAGGTAAACAGTGCGCGCCGTGCCATCGGCGCCGAAGCTTTGCTGCGCTGGGAACATCCCGAACGCGGCCTGATTTCTCCCGCGCAGTTTATCCCGCTGGCCGAAGAAACCGGCCTGATCATCCCGATTGGATTGTGGGTGCTGCAAACGGCCTGCGCCCGGATCAGGGATTGGTCAGGCCAGCCCGCCACCCGCGATTTGCAGCTCGCTATCAATGTCAGCGCGCGCCAGTTCCGCCAGCCGGATTTTGTCGAACAGGTGCAGCAGGCAATTTCCGCAACCGGCATCAATCCGGCACGCCTGAAAATCGAGCTGACCGAGAGCCTGGTGCTCGATAACGTCAGTGACACCATCACCAGGATGCACGCGCTCAAAGCGCTCGGCGTCGGCTTCTCGATGGATGATTTCGGTACCGGCTATTCCTCGCTCTCCTATCTCAAGCAACTGCCGCTGGACCAGTTGAAGATTGACCAGTCCTTCGTCAGCGATCTTGCCACCGACCCCAACGATGCAGCCATCGTGCAGGCCATCATCACCCTGGGGCGCACGTTCGGGTTGAATGTCATCGCCGAGGGTGTGGAAACCGAGGCGCAGCATGAGTTCCTCAATCTGAACGGCTGCCATGCCTTTCAGGGCTATCTGTTCGGCAAGCCTGTTCCGGCCAAGGAATTCGAGGAACTGATCGCGCAATACGCCTGATCCCGGAAAAAACAATTGATTTTTGTTGCTGCGGACGGGCGCCCGCGTTTCAGTCATGCCGTGGCTTGAACTGGGCTTGCCAGGGTCATTTGGCCAGAAAAATCTCCAGCAGGTCATTCAGAAAGCGCTGCCCGAGTTGGGTCGGGGCAATGCGCCGATGATCCCGCGCCAACAGTCCGCGTTGCGCTGCCTGCTCCAGTTCGCGGCGCAGGCTGAGCAGCGGCAGGCCGGTGCGTTCCTCGAACAGCGTGCTGCCGAAGCCTTCGTTCAGGCGCAATGCATTCATCATGAATTCGACCGCCAGTTCGCCGTGCGGCACTTCATGTTCGCTTTGCAGTGGCGTGCCGCGCGCCATCGCATCCAGATAGATCTGCGGCTGCCTGTGGCGCGCCTGGCGGATGATTCTGTCGTGAAAACTCAGCTTGCTGTGCGCGCCCGCGCCGATGCCCAGGTAATCGCCGAACTGCCAGTAGTTGAGATTATGTCTGGCGCGTCGGCCGGGTTGCGCAAAGGCGGAAGTCTCGTAGTGCTGATAGCCGCGCGCCGCCAGCAATTCCTCGATGCGTTGCTGCATGTCGCTGCTCGCGTCGCCGTCCGGCAGAGTGGGCGGATCGCGATGGAACAGCGTGTTCGGCTCCAGCGTCAGGTGGTAGCAGGACAAATGCTGCGGCGCAAAGGCCAGTGCGGCTTGCGCATCCTGCAACGCTTCATCCAGCGCCTGTTTGGGTAGCGCGTACATCAGGTCGAGGTTGATGTTGTCGAAATGCTGCTGCGCAATGTCGATGGCACGCCTGGCTTCATCGGCAGTGTGGATGCGCCCCAACGCGCGCAAATGCGCATCGTTGAAACTCTGGACGCCGAGCGACAAACGGTTTACACCGGCCTCGCGATAAGCCGCGAAGCGTCCCGCTTCCACCGTGCCGGGATTGGCCTCCAGCGTGATCTCCGCACCGAGGTCGAGCGGCAGCAGCATGCGTACCTGGCGCAGAATCTCCGCAACACTCTCGCCGCTCAACAAGCTGGGCGTGCCGCCGCCGAAGAACACCGTATAAACCTTGCGCCCCCAGATCTGCGGCAAGGCCAGTTCCAGGTCGTGAATCAGCGCGGCTACATATTCCTGCTCCGGAAGCGCGCCGCGCGCCTCATGCGAATTGAAATCGCAATACGGACACTTGCGCACGCACCACGGGATGTGGATATACAGCGACAATGGCGGCAAGGCCTGAAAATTGACGGGTTGCGTTCTGAGGGCGGCTGGCTGGAGGGGATGGGCGGTCATGATTATGCGGTATGCAAGGCAAAAACAAAGCACCTCACGGCGCATGTTCAGTCGGCAAAATTGTATCACTAGCTGAATGAGGCTGATAAACCTATATTCCTCTGTTGATGAAGAGCAATCTGTTATTTCAATGGATTATGCCGCTCTTGTAGGTGCGAATTTATTCGCACCTACAAACCCATCAACTGATGGTTTTTAGGATAAAGATACAGTATCTTTGCCGGGCGGCTCATGGTGGCACGGTGAGGTGGTACGCATCAATGAAAAAAGCCGCCGGGGTCTCAGGCGGCTTTTTCGCTTCAACTACTCAAACATCAATCAAATTTCAAGTTTGCCTTCAGCCACAGGTTGCGTCCCATTTCGTTGACGCGCGTGGTGGTCGTGAAGCCCGTTACCGCGCTGCCGCTGCGGCTGATATGCTCGGCATAGCTTTTGTCGAACAGGTTGTCGATGCCAGCTGTGATCTGCGTTCCCTTGCTGACGCGATAGGCGCCGTTCACCGAAAACACGCCAAAACCACCCGTGCGGCCGATGTCCTGACCGACGATGTTGCCCTTATTGGCATCAAAGCGAGTTTGCTCAGAAACCAGACGCAACAGCGAACCGACTGTCCAGACCTTGTTGTCATAAGTCAGGCCAAGGCGCCCTTCCAGCGGCGGCAATTGTGCCAATGCCGTGCCATCGGTGTCGTTGTCGCCATGCACATAGGCCAGCGCGGCATCCGCTTTCCAGATGTCGGCAAGCGCGTAGGAAAGGCTTGCCTCGCCGCCCCAGGTGGTGGCGTTCACATTCCGTACTACGGTCGTGGTGCGTGTGCCCATCCCCATCAAGGCGGGCTTGACGTAGTTTGACTGCACCATGAGGTAGTCGTTAATCTTGCTGTAGAAGCCGGATACGGATACTGACAGTTTGTCGTTTTTATAGATGATGCCGGCATCGAGCTGATTGGTTTTTTCCGGGCTGGAATCGAAGGCGCTCAATGTGGTCACGCTTTCTTTGCTTGCGGAGATCAGTTCCCAGTAATCCGGGAAGCGTTCGGTATGTCCAGCGCCTGCATAGAAGGTGGCATCCATACCAACAAGATCGTGTTCGTAGCGCCCGAAGCCGCTACTCAAGGTGTCCGTGCGCTCTTTGCCGGCTGTCGGATTCGCCGGGGTGGACATCCCAATAGTTATCGTCGTGCGCTTGTCCTGGGCGTTCCAGTCGTCAACGCGCAAGCCGGCAACAAGTTTGTCGCGCTCGCCAGGCAGGTATGTCAGCTCACCGAACAAGCCGTAGTTGCGGAAGTTGGCATCCTCGACGCGTGGCTTCAAGTCGTAAGCGCCCATGTAACCGGGCGCAGCGCCTATGCGAATGGTATGCTCATTGGATTGTGCATCCACCCCGGCCTTGAGTTGGTTTGCGCCGGCAAGATTAAACGTGCCAACGATTCTCCCGCCCGTTGTCGTGCGATCCGGGTTCATCGCGGCCATCATGCCCGCCGGATTGCCGCCTGCGCGCAGGCTGTAGCTGTCCATGACATGATCGACGTAATTGTGGAAAGCCTGCGCCTCGATTTTCTCCAGCGTTGCGGAAATATGGCTCTTCTCGAACTTGAAACCGTAGTTCTCACGAGCGAACCTGGAGCCATCCACAGAGCGGTCGGCATAGGCTGCCTGGCCATCACTGAGCACAGCCGACAACTCAAGCCTGGTATCGTTATCCGGCGTCCAGCCCATGGCGCCGTTGGTGCTCCAGCGGGTGAAGGCGGAATGAACGGCGCGGCCATCGCCATCCTTGTAATCATTCGAATCCGAGCGGGTAGCAACACCCTGAACGTAATAATCCGGTGTGCCAGCGCGGATATCGGCCACCTGATCGTTGCGGCCAAAGCTGCCTGCCATCAGGCTTCCATTGAATTTCCAGCCCGGCTGTTCGAGGCGTTTGATGGTGCGCTCGAACAGCACCGTTCCGGCGGAGTTGCCCGGCCCGTACAACACGGTTTGCGGGCCTTTGATGACGGTGATGCGGTCGTAGGATTCGGGAAAGACATACGCGGTCGGCGGATCCATCCGGTTGCCGCAGCCGCCGAGAATCTGTTCGCCGTCGAGTAGAATATTCAGCCGTGAACCGGCCATGCCACGCAATACCGGATCCCCATCCGTGCCGCCTTTGCGGATCACCGAAAAACCCGGGATGGTTTTGAGATAGTCCGCTCCATCATGTGCCGGAACCGGCTGGCGCGGCGCTTTGGGATCGGTGGTGACGACCAGCGGTTGCTGCATCATCGGCGCGGTAACGACCACCTCCCGCAAGGTTGCTTCTTCAGCCGCAAATGCGCCGTGCGCAAACGCCAGCGCGACACAAAGGGTTATACGCTTGAATTGCATTACTCTTCTCCTGAAATAAAATTGCGGCGCGATTATCGTTGCAATTTATTTGCCTGGGAATGTGGCATATTGTCGCGCGACAAAATGCCGCACCCTGCTTCGGTGCGGCTTTTTGCGGTGGAAACTCATATCTGCGGAGCAGATGTGATGTTGAAACCACAAATTGTCACACCCCCTGTATTTGCTGTCTTCCGGCGGATGCATTTGAAGTGTTGGCCAAAATTCAAGCGGCCGGCGCATTGGGCTATCGTTCCCACGCTCCTGCGTGGAAACGCAGTTGGCGCCGCTTCTGCGGCACAGGACGCAGAGCGTCCACAGAGTCGTTGCCACGGGAACTGTGGGAACGATGCAATCCACCCATTTCAAGCCAGACACAGCAAAAAAATCATCCCGGTGTCATAATTACGCCACACGGTTACTCAACGGAGATTTACAACATGGCAAGAATGGTGCAATGCGTAAAACTGGGGCGCGAAGCCGAAGGGCTGGATCGCCCGACCTACCCGGGTCCACTGGGTCAACGGATTTTTGAAAATGTTTCCAGGGAAGCCTGGCAGGGTTGGATCAGGTTTCAGACCATGCTGGTGAATGAGAACCGCCTCAATCTCGCCGATGCGCAGGCGCGCAAGTTCCTGGCCAGACAAATGGAGGACTATTTTTTCGGCGAGGGTACGCAAATGCCGCAGGGGTATGTGCCTCCCCATAACTGATAGGCGTTCGCCTTGGCCAAAAAATACGCCCCGCAGCAATTCCTGAACCGCGAGCTCGGTCAGCTTGAGTTCAACCGGCGCGTACTGGCGCAGGCCGAAGACGCAACCGTGCCATTGCTGGAACGGTTGAAATACCTGTGCATCGTCAGCAGCAACCTCGACGAATTTTTCGAGATCCGCGCGGCAGGGCTGAAGGAGCAGATCAAGCTGGGCAGCCTTTCCACTGGCGCCGACGGCATGACCGCCAAACAGACGCTCAAGCTGGTGCGCGAACAGGCGCGCCAGTTGATCGAGCGGCAATACAAGTTGTTCAATTCCGACATCATTCCCGCGCTCGCCGTGCAAGGGGTCAAATTTTTACGCCGCACCCAGTGGAACGAGGCGCAGCAGGCCTGGGTCAAGGATTTCTTCTTGCGCGAAGTGATGCCGGTATTGACGCCGATCGGGCTCGATCCGGCGCATCCGTTTCCGCGCGTGCTTAACAAGAGCCTGAATTTCACCGTGGAGCTGCAAGGCAAGGACGCCTTCGGACGCAACCAGGCGCGCGCCATCGTGCAGGCGCCGCGCGTGTTGCCGCGCACCATCCCGATGCCGCCGGAAGTCAGCGGTTGTGCGCACGGCTTCGTGTTTCTCTCCTCGATTCTGCACGCGCATGTCGGCGAGCTATTCTCCGGTATGGAGGTGCTTGGCTGCTACCAGTTCCGCGTGACGCGCAACAGCAACCTGTTCGTGGACGAAGAGGAAATGAAAAATCTGCGCCTCAGCCTGCAGGGCGAACTGCCGCAACGCCATTTCGGCGACGCGGTGCGCCTCGAGATCGCCGACAATTGCTCGCCGCAAATTGCGGAGATACTGCTCAAGGAATTCAGCCTCGCACCGGAGGATTTGTATCGCGTGCATGGCCCGGTGAATCTGGTGCGCCTGATGGAAATTCCCAATCTGGTGACGCGCGACGACCTGAAATTTCCCGTTTTTTCACCCGGTGTGCCATCGGTGATCCAGAAAAAAGGCGCGGACATGTTCAAGGCGATCCGCAAGGGCGACATCCTGCTGCACCATCCTTTCCAGTCCTTCAAGCCGGTGATCGATTTCATCCAGCAGGCCGCCAGCGATCCGGGCGTGGTGGCGATCAAGCAGACCGTGTACCGCACCGGCGCGGATTCCGCGCTGATGGAGGCGCTGATCGGCGCGGCGCGGCGCGGCAAGGAAGTGACGGTGGTGGTGGAGCTGATGGCGCGCTTCGACGAGGAGGCCAACATCAACTGGGCGACGCGACTCGAGGAAGTAGGCGCGCATGTGGTGTACGGCGTGGTCGGCCACAAGACCCATGCCAAGATGCTGATGGTAGTGCGCCGCGAGGACGGCAAGCTGCGCCGCTACGTGCATCTCGGCACCGGCAATTACCATCCGCGCACCGCGCTGCTCTACACCGACTTCGGCCTGTTCACCTGCAACGAAGAAGTTTGCGCGGATGCCAACGAAGTGTTCGGCCAACTCACCAGCCTGGGCAAGGCGCGCAAGCTGAATCATCTGTGGCAATCGCCGTTCTCCTTGCACAGCGAGGTATTGCGCGCCATCCAGAATGAAACCGGGCTCGCCAGGTCGGGCAAACCCGCGCATATCATCGCCAAGATGAACGCCTTGCTCGAGCCGGAAACCATCAATGCGCTTTACGAAGCCTCTGCGGCGGGCGTGAAAGTGGACCTGATTGTACGCGGAGTCTGCGCATTGCGCCCCGGCGTGAAGGGCCTGTCGGAAAACATCCGGGTACGTTCGGTGGTCGGGCGTTTTTTGGAACACACACGCATCTTCTATTTCCGCAACAACCTGAAGCATGACGTGTATCTTGCCAGCGCGGACTGGATGGACCGGAATTTTTTTCGCCGTATCGAGGTATGTTTCCCGGTGCTCGACAAGAAGCTCAAGAAGCGCGTGATCGACGAGGGGTTAAAAATTTACCTGCGGGACAACTCCCAGGCATGGGACATGGATGGCGAGGGGCATTACCGGCGCAAGAGCGCCCGCCGTGCCGTGCCGAAATGCGCACAAGACGAACTGCTCAAGCAGCTTGCCAATTTGCCGGATAAGGCTAATGCTTTTTCGGACGGCCGGTCTTGATCTTTTCCAACCCTGCCAGGGCGCGTTTCAACTGCGTTGCATCCATTTTCCCCAATGCTTTCAAGCCAGCGCGCAATACTTCGCTTTTCTTCACGGGCAGTCCGGCTTTTCGGCAGGTTTCCTTGATTTCGGCAATCTTCTGATACTCGCTTTGCGGCATGGTGAAACTGTCGCGCACTATTTTCGCTTTAGGTTCTTTTTTCGGTTTTTTCACCAGCGCTTTTTCCGGAACTGATGTTTTTTCGATCGGCAGTTTTTTTGCAATGGCTTTTACTGCGGCCGTCGCGGTCTTTTGGGTTGTCATATCATTCCCTTCGGATTAAAGTGGCGACCACAGTGTATACGGTATATGCTGGCAAGCGAAATGTAATATTTGGAGGCCAGGGTGGACATGATTCTGTGGCGGCATGCTGAAGCGGCGGATGGCGCGCCCGATCATGCCCGCAAACTCACCGCAAAAGGCGTCAAGCAGGCGGAGAAAATTGCCGCCTTTCTGCATCGACACCTGCCCGACGGCGCACGCATTCTGGTCAGCCCGGCGGCCCGCACGCAACAAACCGCTGCAGCACTCACCAACCGCTTCACCCTTGCCCCCGCCATCGCGCCCGGCGCTTCCGCGCAAGCGGTATTGCAGGCGGCGCACTGGCCGGATGCGGGCGGTACGGTGTTGGTGGTTGGGCATCAGCCGACCCTCGGCGAGGTCGCGGCGCAACTGCTGGGCTGCAATGACTATGCGTTAAACATCAGGAAAGGCGCGCTGTGGTGGTTCAGCCAGCGCGAACGCGAGGGTTCGGCGGAGGTTACGTTGCGCCTGGTTATCGCGCCGGATTTTTTGTAGAAGCTCACCTCGTAAGTCTTAGGAGAACATCATGTTTGAATCAGCCGAACTCGGTCACAAGATAGACAAGGAGACTTACGACAAGGAAGTGCCGCCGTTGCGCGAGGCGTTGCTGGAAGCGCAACTGGATCTGGCCAAGCTGGCGAAATTCCCGGTCATCATTCTGGTGGGCGGCGTGGATGGCGCGGGGCGGGGCGAAACCGTCAACCTGCTCAACGAGTGGATGGACCCGCGCTTCATTCAGACCCACGGCATGGGCGAGCCATCGGACGAGGAGCTGGATCGCCCGATGATGTGGCGGTTCTGGCGCGAGTTGCCGCCCAAGGGCAGGATCGGCGTATTTCTCGGCTCCTGGTATACCTGGCCGATTCTCAACCGGGTGGCCGGCCGCACCAAGACTGCCGATCTCGACCAGAGCCTGGAGCGCGCCAAACGCCTGGAAACGATGCTGGTGGATGAAGGTGCGCTGATCCTCAAATTCTGGATGCATCTATCTAAAGAGAAGCAGGAAAAACGCCTCAAACTCCTCGAAAAAGACCCGAAAACCCGCTGGCGCGTCACCGAACGCGACTGGGAGCATTACAAGCTGTATGACAAGTTTCATGTCGTGAGCGAAAGCGTGATGCGCCACACCAGCACGGCCGAGGCGCCTTGGACCATTGTCGAGGGCTTCGATGCGCGCTACCGCGGCCTGACCGTGGGCAAGGTCATTCTGGACGCCATCCGCAAACGCCTGGATGAAGCCGGCAAGAAAATAACGGAGATTTCCGCGCCGCCGCCGCTTCCGTCAATCGACAAGCTGCATATCCTGAAGACGCTGGACCTCAGCCAGAAGATCGACAAGAAAGATTTTCAGGCCGAGCTGGAGAAATATCATGGCAAGCTCGCGTTGTTGACGCGCAGCCCGAAGTTCAAGGACATCACCGTATTAGCCATGTTCGAAGGCAACGATGCAGCCGGCAAGGGCGGCGCGATCCGCCGCATCACCAGCGCGCTGGATGCGCGCCAGTACAACATCGTCCCGATTGCCGCCCCGACAGAAGAGGAGCGCGCGCAGCCCTACCTGTGGCGTTTCTGGCGGCATATCCCGCGGCGCGGCCGGGTGACGATTTTCGACCGCTCCTGGTATGGCCGCGTGCTGGTCGAGCGCGTCGAGGGCTACTGCTCAGAAACCGACTGGATGCGCGCCTACAGCGAGATCAACGACTTCGAGGCGCAACTGGTGCGCCACAATATCGTGGTAGTCAAGTTCTGGCTTTCCATCAGCAAGGATGAGCAGCTCAGGCGCTTCAAGGAACGCGAAAAAATCGGCTTCAAGCGCTTCAAGATCACCGAGGAGGATTGGCGCAACCGCAAGAAATGGGACGAATATGAGCATGCCGTGTGCGACATGGTGGATCGCACCAGCACCGAAATCGCGCCGTGGACGCTGGTGGAAGCCAATGACAAGAATTTCGCGCGTATCAAGATCCTGAAAACGCTATGCCGGCAAATCGAGGCGGCGATGAAAAAGAAATAGCGCCATGGCGGCAGGCGGCGCACCCTTTGCGGGTGCATGCACCGGCTGTCTGCCTGCGCGGAAATGGCGTAGTTTTGCGCTGGAATATTGGGGTTGTCTTTACCCTGCAAGCTTCAGCGATTTTTCCCAGGTTTAGATAAACGTGATTTCCATGCCAAAGCTGTCAAAGAAATTTAAGGTTCCCGGGGATTTCTGGGGCGGGCTGGCATCCATGCTGGTCGCCTTGCCGGCGGCAGTGGCGTTTGGCGTCACGGTTTATTCGGCGATCAGCCCGCAGTATGCGGTTTTCGGCGCGCTGGCCGGCATCCTCGGCGCGACCGCGTTGGGGTTGATTGCCCCCACCTTTGGCGGCACCGACCGGCTGATCAGCGCGCCATGCGCGCCCGCTGCGGCAGTGCTCTCCGCTTTCGCCATCGAACTGGTGAAACAGGGTGTCGCTCCGTCCAGCATCGTCCTGCTGCTGACCGTGCTCGGCATTCTGACCGGCCTGATCCAGATGCTTATCGGCTTTCTCGGCGTCGGCCGGATGATCAAATACATTCCCTAATACCGTGGTCAGCGGTTATTTGACCGGCGTTGGCCTCATCATCATCGGCAGCCAGATACAGAAGTTTGTCGGCGCCTCACCCGATACGGCATGGTGGAAAGCAGCCCTCTCACCGGAACTGTGGTGGTATGCGCAGCATTGCCGTCGGCGTAGCGACCGTGCTTGTCGCACTGCTGGCGCCCAGGTTAACCAAGGCTGTTCCCAGCACCATTCTTGGCATTGTCGCCGTGGTTCTGGTTTATTGGGGGCTCGCCAATAGCGATGCGTCGATGATGACGCTCGCCGACAACAATCTGGTGCTTGGCGCTCTCGGCGCCTCCGGAGAGGGCTATATCGGCACGATTACCGGGCGCTGGTATGAAATCGGCGAATTGAAACTCGCCCAGATTGGCGCACTGTTCGGCAGCGCGCTTACCCTGGCCGCCTTGCTTTCGATCAACACGCTGAAGACCTGCGTCGTCATCGACCAGATGACGCGGACGCGCCATGAGCCCAATCGCGAACTGTTCGGGCAGGGTCTGGCCAATATCGCCTCGTCCGCGATCGGCGAAATTCCCGGCGCCGGCACCATGGGCGCGACCATGGTGAACTTGTCCAGCGGCGCGCAAACCCGCGTTTCCGGCATCGTTGAAGGCGTGCTGGCGCTGGTGGCCGCACTGGCATTGAATGCATTTATCGCCTGGATTCCGATTGCCACGCTGGCGGGCATCCTGATTGTCATAGGCCTGCGCATGATCGACACGAAACCGCTGCGCTTCCTGGAATCGCGCGCCACGGTGTTCGATTTTGCGGTAGTGGCCGTGGTCATCGGCTGCGCCTTGACGGTAGGGCTGATCGCCGCTTCCGCTGCCGGCGTAGCCCTGTCCATTCTGCTGTTTGCACGCGAACAGGTTGGCGGTTCGGTGGTGCGGCACAAAACTTTCGTCAGCCAGCGTTCGTCCACCTGGTATCGCCCCGAAGCCGAGATGAGCCTCATCGCGCAGAAAGGCGACAAGGCCATCATTTTCGAACTGCAAGGCAGCCTTTTCTTCGGCACCACTTATGAACTTTACTCCGCGCTCGAAGCGGAAATAAAGACGCGCGATTACATTATCCTCGACCTGCGGCGGGTGCAGTCGGTGGACATCACCGCCGCGCACATGCTCAACCAGGTGCGCGATATGCTGCGGGAGCGCGGCGTGCCCCTGCTGCTGAGCAATGTGCGCGAGCAACTGCCCAATGGCCGCGATCTGCTGGCATTTTTCAAACAGACCGGACTCATCGATTCCAGTGATGCGGTGCGGGTTTTCCAGACTATCGAAGCCGCAATTGAATGGGTGGAGGATCGTCTGGTCGGCGACATCGCACAACCTGACAACGAAGAAGTCCCGCTACGTTTGCAGGAAATGGATTTATTCCAGGGGCGCAAGGATGAGACCATCGCCGATCTGGAAGGGCGCATGCAACAACGGACGGTCAAGGCCGGTGAAACCATCTACTCAATCGGCGACCAGCAACGGGAGCTATATCTGATCCGGCGCGGCGCGGTTCGCATCATGGCGCCGATCAGCGGCAGCCGGCAGTTGCACCATATCGCCACCTTCGGGCGGGGAGACTTTTTCGGCGGCCTGACTTTCCTCGAAGACCGCGCCCGCAGCGATAATGCGATTGCGCGCACCGATATCGACTTGTTCGTGCTTTCGCTCGATCAGTTCAATCAGCTTGCCAAGGAACACAGAAGGCTGGCCTTTTTGCTGATCACCGCGATTTCACGCACCCTCGCGCATCGCCTGCGCCACGCGGACGGCGAGCGCACCTTGTTCCATGTGTAATGCCAAAAATGGTTATGCGGCGAATATTCGAAAACATCCATCAACCGGGTTAGGTTAATTCATTTGCCCGAGTTGATCAGTCAATTTCAAACCACCCAAAGCCAAATACGAGGCAGGTTCAACCTGCTCGATTTCTAGTGCTGCCTGAGCGGTGGGAATCGCGGCTTCGCTGGCCTGCTTTGCGATAGCGCGAGCTGGCTGGCTGACTGCGACAGGCTGCACAGGAACTTCCTGCTGGGCAAGCAACACGGGCAGCGAGAGTCCGATGAATGTCATGACAGAAACCAGCATGGCGCCCTTCACCAGACGGCCGATTTGTTTGTTCTTGCGCAGCCGCGCCATCAATTGATGCGTAGCCACTTCGGCGCGCGACTGTTCGATCTGCGCACGCAGCCGTGCACTTTCCCGCTCTTCCAGGCCGGCACGCTGCTGCGCCGCCAGCATGGCTTCATGTGCCAGCATCGTCCTGGTTTGCGCCGCATCGCGGGTGCGCCGCTCGGCGGCTTCGCGCTCTTCCGCAGCCATGACGGCTTGCCTCTCGGCCTTTACGCGCGCTTCGGTTTCATCCAATATGCGCTGTTCGGTTTCCAGTCTTGCCTGCTGCTGTGTCAGCAGCATTTGTTCTTTCTCATGCCGGCATGCGGCAATTTGCCCGGCTTGTTCCGCAATGAGCATACGCTCGCGTGCGGCCTGGTGCGCGGCCTGCTTGGCTTCAACAGCTTTGTTTTCTTCTTCGATATGCAGTTTGGCCATATTCTCCGCGCATGCCATTGCTTCATCGCGAGCTGTTTTTGCGGCGTCAGCCCTCTTGCGGAAAGCAACTGCCGCAAGCGCCTCGGCATGAATTTTTTCCTCCTCCGCCTTGAGCGCGTTGCTTTCCGCTTCCGCGCGGACACTGGCCATGTTCATGGCACGTACGGCCGCCTGCTCCAGATGGCGTACGGTTTGGGCGGCCTGCGCATTCAGCCGTTCCGTTGTCTCGGCGATTTCCCTGGCGCGAACTTCGAGTTCGATGCGTTCGTTATCCGCCTCAATGGCGCGCAATTCGGCCGTCATGCGTGCTTCAATCTCGGCGATCGCACGCAACTCGGTTTCAATTTGCGCTTCAGTGATACGACGCGCATCATTCTCCAGGTTTGCGCGTTGTCTCGCCGCATTGGCCGTCTCTTCAAGAATACGGGTCTTTTGTTGTATCGCCGCGATTTCAGCTTGTCCGGCGGCCAGTTCCCGCTCCACTGCCAATTGTTCATTCAGCAAAGCTTCGGCACGTAATTGCGCGGATTGCAACAGGGCATTTTGCGCTTGCATTTTTTCCAGCAGCGCCTGCTCTGCCTGCTGCTCTGCCTGAAGGCGATCCTGTTCAGTTTTCAGCAGCGCATTCTCGCGCTCGACATTTTTTTGTGCGATGCGCAAAGCCTCGCGCGCTGCCACGCCGCATTCGCTTGCCGCAGTAATCGCCTGCGCTTCAATCTGCAACCTTGATTCAACTTCACGCGCCGCCTGCAACTCGGCCTCGGCGCGTTGCTGCGCAAGCGCCATCAGGCTGCGTTCAGCCTGTAACTTTTGTGCGGCGGCCTGGCTAGCCAGCATTTCGGCGGCCAGACGCTGTTTTGCCTCCTGCTCGGCCTGGCGCAGCAACGCATTGGTTTCTTCAAGTTGCTGCAGCGCTTTTCTGTCGGCATCGGCCTGGGACGACAATAGCGCTACGGATTCCTGTTCGGCCTGTAGTTTAAGTTCGGCTCCAATTCGTGCGATCGCTTCAGCTTCGGCACGTTGCTTTGCCGCCTGATAGGCCAAACGCTCGCTATGTTCACGCGCTTCGGCGTCAATCCTGGCCTGTTCCTCGGAAAGCCTGCGTTGCGCGGCAAGTTCAACGGCAGCCCGGTCTGCCGCCGAACGCGCCAAGGCAGCCTGCTCGGCGTCCCGGTCAGCGGCAAATCGCTCCTCAATCTCACGCAACGCGAGCGATTCGGCGTGCAGGCGCGCATCTGCGGCCTCGGTTGCCGCTTGTTCGGTCTTGAGCCTGGCGTTAACCAGCGCGATTACATCCTGCTCCTTGCGAACTTTTTCCTGCACGGTTCGCGTGATGGCCTGTTCTGCCGATTCCCTTTCCTGAGCCAGCTTGGCTGCCTCCTGCTCCAGCTTGGCGCGATTCTCGGCTGTCTGAATGGCACGCTGTTCCGCCTCGATGCGCTTGCCCACCAGCACCAATTCATACTGCTCGCCATCCGTCCGTTTTTGCATCAGACGGTTTTCTTCAGCCTCGCTTTTTTCCCGTTGCACAGCCTTGTCGCGCAAACGTGATTCCAGCGCCAGTCTTTCTTCCGCATGGTTTTTCTGTGCCTGTTCAGACGCATAACGCTCTGCGCTGGCCTCTTCGGCGCGAGCCATTATCTCTGCGATAGTTTTCTGAACGGCATGTATTTCAGCCTCGGCGTGTAGCCAGGCATTCTGTTCTGCCTGGCGCTGTTGTTCGAGCAACGCTGTCAATTCACGCTCCGCCTTGATCTTGCCTTCAGCGGCAGAGCGTGCGATTTGTTCCTGCCGCAAACGTTGGTTCAATTCATCTTGCGCCTGTTGTTCGGCACGCAGCCTTGCCTGGCTTTCTTCCTGAAGCCGCAACTCGCAAGCCAGTTTTTCCTGCAGCTCCTGAGCCAATAATTTCCCGGCTTCAAGCTTGATTTGAAGCATTTCGGTAAGCCTCGCGTCATCCTGGCCTCTTGCCTCATTCAGCGCGATCAACTCTGCTTCGGTGCGTGCCCGCTCTTCGGCTATCGTACGGGCATGCGCCTCGGCACGGGCGCGTGCCTGGGCGGAAAAGTCGGCCTGCGTCTCGGCTTCAATGCGCGCGCGCGCTTCCTGGATAGCTTGAGATTCGGCAAGATATTCTTCGCTATCGTTGCCGACTAAACGAATTTTGGCTGCTGATGACATGATGTTCCCCCATTTGTGCCGGTTGATGCGCGCATCGCATCAATCGCAGACTTGTCGAGACGATGCCAAGATAGCAGCTTGGGTAATTAATAAAGTGCAGAACAGCGCGGAAAAGTCAGTCCATTTCAAGCAATTGACCCCACTGGCGCAGTGTTCTGTCGTACCGACCCACTACAATCCAGGACGCTCCGAACAAAATACTGCAGAGGAATACAGGATGAACAAGCCAGGTTCAGAGGCGCGCTTCAGTCAGTAAAAACTCCTTGAACGCCAATGCGGCGCCGGACAGGCGCTTGTTGCTGCGATGCGCGACAAACCAGTGGCGCAGCAGTGGGAAATGCTTGACCTTGAGCATGACGAGCCGCTTGGCTTTCAGTTCCAACTCGATGCTGTGCAGCGACAGGATGCCCAGTCCCATGCCCGCCTGCACGGCCTGCTTGATGGCTTCGTTGGTTTCCATTTCCATGCTGATGCGCGGCTGGATGTGATGTTTCGCGAAGACGCGCTCCATCGCGCTGCGCGTGCCGGAGCCTGGCTCGCGCGATAAGAAGGTTTCCTGCGCAAGTTGCGCGAATTTGACGCGCTTGAGCCTGGCAAGCGGGTGGTCGGGCGCGGCGATCACCACCAGCGGGTTGTCCATGAACGGTTCCGCGCTGATATCCAGATCGTCCGGCGGTTGCCCCATGATGGCGAGGTCGGTGTTGTTGTCGGCAAGCTGTTTGAGCACGGCGGCACGGTTGGCAACTTGCAGGGTCACGTTGATGCCGGGGTGCAGCTTGCAGAATTTCGCCAGCAGTTGCGGGATGAAATAATTGGCGGTGTTGACCACCGACAGGGTGAGCCTGCCTTTCCCCAGCCCTTTCATTTCGTCGAACATCGCTTCCATTTCGGCAAGCTGCTGGGCGATGTTGCGGCTGTAATGGAACAGCTCGCGCCCGGCTTCGGTAAGAAAAACCTTTTTGCCCATCTGTTCGAATAACGGCAGGCCGATATGGCCTTCCAGTTGCTTGATCTGCATGGACACCGCCGGTTGCGATAGGTATAGTTCTTCGGCGGCGCGTGAGTAGTTCAGGTGTGTGGCCACCTTCTCGAAGACCTGGAGCTGACGCAGGGTGAAATTAAGCATATCGGCATTATAGCAAACCATAAGTAAATCTTATGGTATTGATAAAAACAATTGACTATCGTTTATACATTGTTGCCCCTATAGTGGCAACCGTTGCAACTTGAAACCAATCGTTATTACAGGAGACAAAGCCATGGATCAATCGAATCGTTATGCGGACCTGAGCCTGAAAGAAGAAGACCTGATCAAGGGCGGCAATCATATTCTGGTCGCTTACACCATGGAGCCTGCCGCAGGCACCGGTTATCTGGAAGCGGCCGCGCATATCGCGGCGGAATCCTCCACCGGCACCAACGTGGAAGTGAGCACCACCGACGACTTCACCAAGGGCGTGGACGCGCTGGTGTATTTCATCGACGAGGCTCAGGGCATCATGAAGGTCGCTTATCCAAACGACCTGTTCGACCGTAACGTCACCGATGGCCGCGTGATGATCGTGTCCTTCCTGACCCTGTGCATCGGCAACAATCAGGGCATGGGCGACATCGCGAATCTGCAAATGCAGGATTTCTACGTGCCACCGCGCATGCTGCAACTGTTCGACGGCCCGGCCAAGGATATTTCCGACCTGTGGCGCATTCTCGGCCGCCCGGTCAAGGACGGCGGCTATATTTCCGGCACGATCATCAAGCCCAAGCTGGGGCTGCGTCCAGAACCGTTTGCCAAGGCGGCCTACCAGTTCTGGCTGGGCGGCGACTTCATCAAGAACGACGAGCCGCAAGGCAACCAGGTGTTCTGCCCGATCAAGAAAGTATTGCCGCTGGTGTATGACTCGCTCAAGCGCGCCCAGGATGAAACCGGCCAAGCCAAGCTGTTCTCGATGAATATCACCGCCGACGATCACTATGAAATGTGCGCCCGCGCCGACTACGCGCTGGAAACCTTCGGCCCGGACGCGGACAAGGTGGCGTTTCTGGTGGATGGTTTCGTCGGCGGCCCCGGCATGGTGACCACCGCGCGCCGTCAATACCCGAGCCAGTACCTGCACTACCACCGGGCCGGTCACGGCATGATCACTTCGCCGTCCTCCAAACGCGGCTATACCGCGTTTGTGCTGGCCAAGATGTCCCGTCTGCAGGGCGCTTCCGGCATCCACGTCGGCACGATGGGTTTCGGCAAGATGGAAGGCGGCAAGGACGACCGCATCATCGCCTACATGATCGAACGCGATTCCTGCACCGGCCCGTTCTACCACCAGGAATGGTATGGCATGAAACCGACCACGCCGATCATCTCCGGCGGCATGAACGCGTTGCGCCTGCCGGGTTTCTTCGAGAACCTCGGCCACGGCAACGTGATCAACACCGCCGGCGGCGGTTCCTACGGCCACATCGATTCTCCGGCGGCCGGTGCGGTTTCGCTGCGCCAGGCGTACGATTGCTGGAAGGCTGGCGCCGACCCGATCCAGTGGGCGAGGGAGCACAAGGAATTCGCGCGCGCCTTCGAATCTTTCCCGAAAGACGCCGACAAGATATTCCCGGGCTGGCGCGAAAAGCTGGGCATGCACAAGTAAGCGCGTAGCCGGCGTAGGGTGGCGGCCATGACACGGTGTTGCGAAGCATCCGGTGCGGGAATGGCCGCCTCACACCCGCTCCCGCAAACGGCTGGCTCCGCCAGTAACGTGTCGCGGGATGTGCATTCCATGCACCATGGTGCGCGAAGCGCACCCTACCTGGCTGGCGCAACCCTCAATTGCCCCCGGTTCGCCGGGGGCGTTGTTGCCGGAAAAGCTGCCCACGCTATTCCTGACCTTGACGGAATAAGCAAGGAATCCAACGGGGGAAACGCAGGATCACGGCGAAGTTGGTCGTTTCTACCCACAGTGCAATTTCTGCTTGCGGTTCATGATCTGCCTTCCATAAACAATATGCGGCACATCCCGGCAGTTAATCGGCTTGTTGACCAACCGGCGAATCAGCAGGCTATTTCGTCGTCAAATGCCACATCACCCTCCGCCACCTTGTCGCCAATTTTAAGGTTTTTGAAATCGAACAGGTTGCTATCCAGCAGGTGTGATGGTTTGACATTCTGCATCGCTGTGAAAATGGTCTGGCTGCGCCCCGGATACTCCAGTTCCCAAGCGGCGAGCATCTTCTTGATGTTCTGGCGCTGCATGTTTTCCTGCGAGCCGCACAGATTGCACGGGATGATCGGGAATTCCATGCCGCGCGCATAGCGGGCGATGTCCTTTTCAGCGCAATAGACCAGCGGGCGGATCACGATATGGTCGCCCTTGTCGGTGACCAGTTTCGGCGGCATCGCCTTGAGCTTGCCGCCGAAGAACATGTTCAGGAACAGCGTCTCGACCATGTCGTCGCGGTGGTGCCCCAGCGCGATCTTGTTCGCGCCCAGCTCATGCGCGACGCGGTAGATAATGCCGCGCCGCAGCCGCGAACATAGCGAACAGGTAGTCTTGCCCTCGGGGATCTTCTCCTTGACGATGGAATAGGTGTCCTGCGCTTCGATGTGGAATGCCACGCCGATGGACTTCAGATAATTCGGCAGCACTTCTTCCGGGAAGCCGGGCTGCTTCTGGTCGAGGTTCATCGCGACGATGCGGAAATCGATCGGCGCGCGCTTGCGCAAGGTGAGCAGGATGTCCAGCAGCGCGTGCGAATCCTTGCCGCCGGACAGGCACACCATCACCGTGTCGCCCGCCTCGATCATGTTGAAGTCGGCGATCGCCTTGCCGACCTGATGCTCGAGCCGCCCCTTGAGACGATTGAAGTTGGTCGAGTGGCGCTCGAATTGAATGGGTTGCGCGATGTCGTTCATGAAAATTCCAAATTAAACTTACAAACTGCAATTCGTCCACGAAAAACACAAAATAAAGCCAAAATTGTATTGGCTCAGCGAACCACCGATTGAGTAACAATTCATAGCGTGGAGCCCTTTGAATTTTTCGTGTTTTTCGTGGACAGCTATTTTTTCAGGGTTAAATATTTACACTCCTGCCGCCGTCGACGGCGATGATCTGCCCGGTGATGTATGGCGCGTCCTGGATCAGGAAAGCCACTGCCTTGGCGATATCGTCCGGTTCGCCCTCGCGCTTGAGCAGCGTATGCGCGACAATTTTTCTGCGCCGTTCCAAATCTTCCCATTCCGGCCCATCCGGCCATACGATAACGCCCGGAGAGACGGCGTTGACGCGCACCTGCGGCGCCATTTCCTGCGCCAGCGCACGGGTCAGCGCGGCCAGCCCGGTCTTGGCGACGCTGTACAGCAGATGGCCGTGCATCGGGCGCTCGGCATGGATGTCCGCGATGTTTACGATGCAACCGTGACGGCGGCGCAATTCGTCCGCTGCCGCCTGTGCGAGAAACAGCGGCGCGCGCAGGTTGGTGCCGAGCAGGTCGTGCCATTGCCGCTCGTCCACCTCCGCCAGCGGTGTCGCGTAAAAACTCGACGCGTTGTTGACCAATGCGTCCAGCTGCCCAAACTTTTTGACGACCTTGTGAACCAGTGTCGGCAGCGCGTCCAGGTCGAGCAGGTCAGCCTGAAACGCGGCGGCGCTTTTCGGGCGCAGTTCATTCAACTCGTCCTGCAAGGCCAGCGCCTGTTGCGCGGAACTGTGGTAATGCACGGCAACTTGCGCGCCCGCAGCATGCAGGCGGCGGCAGATCGCCGCGCCGACGCGCTTCGCCCCGCCGGTCACCAGTACCGCTTTGCCTTGCATTCCCTGTTCCATTAGACTCGCGCTCCACTACCCTCCCAAGACTCGCGAATTATACCCGACCATGCCGAACAAACTGCCTGCCCCCGGCCCGGAAGCCGCACAACACAGCGCACAATTGAACGAATTTATCCGCCGCGACATAGTGGAACGCGGCGGCTGGATTTCTTTTGCGCGCTACATGGAGCTGGTGCTGTATGCGCCGGGGCTGGGCTATTACACCGCAGGGGCGCACAAGCTCGGCGCGGCAGGCGATTTTGTTACCGCGCCGGAATTGTCGCCGCTGTTCGGCCGCACCCTCGCGCGGCAGGCGGCGGAAATCATGGCGCACAGCGCACCGCATATTCTGGAGCTGGGTGCAGGCAGCGGCAAACTGGCGGCGGACATGCTCGGCGAGCTGGAACGGCGCGGCAGCCTGCCCGACAGCTACGCGATCCTTGAAGTGAGCGCTGACTTGCGCGCGCGCCAGCAGGCCTTGTTGCGTGAACGCCTGCCGCACCTGATTGATCGCGTGCATTGGCTGAATGCCTTGCCGCAAAAATTCAGCGGCGCGATCATCGCCAACGAGGTGCTCGACGCCTTGCCCGTGCATCTGGTGCATTGGCGCGACAGCGCGCTGACCGAACGCGGCGTGGCTCTGAACCCAGATAATCCATTAGACTATCCATGCTTTGTAGGAGCACGCCCTGCGTGCGAATCGCGGCTAGGAGCCGCTCCTACAGGGCATCCTGGCTCTAACGGGTATGAACATGGTTTCATCTGGCAAGAGCGCGCTATCAATAATGCCGCCTTGTTGCATGCCGCACAGCAGATCGCCGTACCGGACGATTATGTCAGCGAAATCTGTCTCGCCGCGCGCGGCCTGGTCAACAGCCTGGCAGGCTACCTGGAACAGGGCGCAATGCTGTTCATCGACTACGGTTTCGGCGCGCGCGAGTTCTACCACCCGCAGCGCGGCAGCGGCACGCTGATGTGCCACTACCGCCACCATGCGCACGACGACCCGTTCTTTCTGCCGGGACTGCAGGATATCACCGCGCACGTGAATTTCACCGACATCGCGGAAGGCGGCATCGATGCCGGGCTGGAACTGCTGGGCTATACCTCGCAGGCGTTCTTCCTGCTGAACTGCGGTATTGCAGAGTTGCTGCAGGACACCTCGCCGGAAAATCTGCGCGACTACCTGCCGCTTTCGGCGCAACTGCAGAAACTTACCAGCCCGGCGGAAATGGGTGAGTTATTCAAGGTAATCGCCTTGGGTAAAAAAGTGGCAGATCCGCTGCTCGGCTTCACCCGGGGTGATTTGACACGCATGCTGGGTTGACCCCAGGAAATAGCATTCGGACGGCCTGCCACAAACGGCCTGACGAACAATCCGAACTGATGTTGCGCGCGCGCAAAATACCAGGTAGCCATATAAAGCAGGCCATAAAACCGGTAAAATACCGTCAGTCGGAAATTCTGAAATTCAAGCAAACCAAGGAAACCACATGAGTAAAAGCCTGATACAGTTCATCATTGAGGAACAGCGCACCATTCCGGGCGCGACAGGCGATTTCACCGGCCTGATCAGCGACATCGTGATCGCCTGCAAGCAGATCGCGCATGACGTCAACAAGGGGGCGCTGATCGGCGTGCTGGGCAGCGCGGGCAGCGAGAACGTGCAGGGCGAGACGCAGAAGAAGCTGGACGTCATCACCAACGAAATCTTCATCAAATCCACCGAATGGGCCGGCCACCTGGCGGCGATGGCTTCCGAGGAAATGGACGACGTCTATCCCATCCCGGCCAGCTACCCGAAGGGCAAGTATTTGCTGGTGTTCGACCCGCTCGACGGTTCTTCCAACATCGACGTGAACATTTCCGTCGGTACGATTTTCTCCATCCTGCGCGCGCCCAAGGGCGTGGAAAACCCGACGGCGGAAGACTTCCTGCAACCCGGTACCACGCAGGCCTGCGCCGGTTATGCGCTGTACGGCCCGTCCACCATGCTGGTGATTACCAGCGGGCACGGCGTAAACGGCTTCACGCTGGACAGCGACATCGGCGAATTCATGCTCACCCACCCGAACATGACCATCCCGGCGGATACGCTGGAATTCGCCATCAACGCCTCCAACGAGCGTTTCTGGGAAAAACCGGTGCAGCGCTATGTCGACGAATGTATCGCGGGCAAGAACGGGCCGCGCGGCGTCAACTTCAACATGCGCTGGATCGCGTCGATGGTCGCCGAGGTGCATCGCATCCTGATTCGCGGCGGCGTGTTCATGTATCCCAAGGATACCAAGGATCCGACCAAAGCCGGCAAGCTGCGCCTGCTGTATGAGGCCAACCCGATGTCCTTCATCGTCGAGCAGGCGGGCGGCGCGTCTTCCACCGGTCGCGAGCGCATCATGGAAATAAAGCCGTCCGGCCTGCACCAGCGCGTGCCGGTGATCCTCGGCTCGAAGAACGAAGTCGAACGCATCGTGCGCTACCACCAGGAGGCATAAGTAATGAGCAAACCGTTAGTTTCCATTGTGATGGGCAGCGCCAATGACTGGGAGATCATGCAGCAGGCCGCACGGCAGTTGCAGGATTTTGGTATTGCTTATGATGCGCGGGTAATCTCCGCGCACCGTTCCCCCGACCTGCTGTTCGATTACATCGCGGAAATCAGCGCGCAGGGCGCGCAGTGTTTTATCGCCGGCGCGGGCGGCGCCGCGCATCTGGCCGGCGTGATCGCCGGCAAGACCATGCTGCCGGTGCTGGGGGTGCCGATTCCGTCCAAATACCTGAAGGGCATGGACTCGCTGCTGTCCATCGTGCAGATGCCCAAGGGCATCCCGGTGGCGACCTTCGCGATCGGCGAGGCGGGCGCCGCGAACGCCGGGCTGTTCGCCGTCGCGATGCTGGCCTTGCAGGATGCGCAACTGGCGCAGAAGCTGGCTGATTACCGCAAGCAACAGGCCGAGCAGATCGCAGCGATCACCCTGCCCACTTTGTAATCCGAGGACAACAATGTCTGCCTTGCTCGAATCCAATCTCGCCAGCCTGAAGTTTCTGCACCGGGGCAAAGTGCGCGACCTCTATGAAGTGGATGACCGGCATTTGTTGATCGTGCAGACCGACCGGCTCTCCGCCTTCGATGTGATCCTGCCCGACCCGATTCCCGGCAAGGGCGAAGTGCTGACCAGCGTATCGAACTTCTGGTTCGACAAACTGCGCCATGTCATCCCGAACCATCTGACCGGCATCGCGCCGGAGTCGGTAGTCAAAGGCGCAGAGGAACAGGCGCAGGTAAGAGGGCGCGCCTTCGTCACCAGAAAACTCAAGCCGCTGCCCATCGAAGCCATCGTGCGCGGCTACCTGGTCGGCTCCGGCTGGAAGGACTACCGCAAGAGCGGCGCGGTGTGCGGCATCCAACTGCCCGCCGGGCTGCGCGAGGCGGAAAAACTGCCGCAGCCATTGTTTACGCCATCCACCAAGGCTGCCGCCGGCGCGCACGACGAAAACATCTCCTATGCGCAGGCCGTAGAACTGCTCGGCGAGGCGCGCGCCGGCGAGGTGCGCGACGCGACGCTGGCGCTATACACCGAAGCGGCGGACTATGCGCTGACCAAAGGCATCATCATCGCCGACACCAAATTCGAATTCGGCGTGGACCAGGCGGGCAAGCTGTACCTGATCGACGAGGCGCTCACGCCCGACTCTTCGCGTTTCTGGCCGGCTGACCAGTACCGGGTCGGCAGCAACCCGCCCAGCTTCGACAAGCAGTTCGTGCGTGACTGGCTGGAAGCTTCCGGCTGGAACAAGCAGCCGCCCGCGCCGCATATTCCACCAGAGGTGCTGCAAAAAACCGCCGCGAAATACCGCGAAGCGGCGCAACGTCTGACGGACGCATGAGCTCGCCCGCGCAGCTCATTGAAGGTTTTGCGCGTTTCCGCAAACGGCACTTTGCGCGGGACGACGCGCTGTTCCGCGAACTGGTCGAGCAGGGCCAGTCCCCCCGGATCCTGGTGGTTTCCTGTTGCGATGCCCGCGTCGATCCCTCGCTGATACTGGACTGTGCGCCGGGAGACCTGTTCGTCGTCCGCAATGTGGCCAATCTCGTCCCTCCCGCCGAAAACCAGGGCCATTACCACGGCACCAGCGCGGCACTGGAATTCGGCGTGTGCGAACTGAATATCGAGCATGTCATCGTACTGGGGCACGCGCACTGCGGCGGCATCCGCGCCCTGCTGGAAGGCGGTACCTGTAGGAAAGGCGCTTTCGTCTCGAAATGGATGGGAATAGCCGCTGCCGCATGTGAGCAGGTGACACGGGAATTTGCGGACGCCGGCGACGCGGCGCGGCGGCGCGCCTGCGAGCAGCAGGCGATACTGGTCTCGCTGGACAACCTGATGACTTTTCACTGGATACGCGAGCGCGTCGAACAAGGCGCGCTCGCATTGCACGGCTGGTATTTCGATATTGAATGCGGCGAGCTGCTGGGCTACAACCCGGCCAACCGCAAATTTGAAAAGCTGTAGCTACTCTTTCCCGACCAGCTCATTGTAGCGCGCCTTGTCAGCGTTAAAGCGTGCTTCCACTGCCGCTTTTTCCGCCATGGATTTTTCCATATCCTGCTGCAGCTTGGCCAACCGCGCTTGCGATTCCTGCAAATCTTCCTGCAAGGATGCATGTATTTTTTTGTTCGCCCTGGTGTAACCGTCCGCCTCTTTCTGCAACCCCTTCAGATTATCCTCGGCCATTTTGAGCTGTGAACCGACGCTGTCAATCCGCGCCTTCACCTGTTGCAGGCTGCGGTCACGCGCCAAATCGATTTCCTTCACATTGCTATACGTGTTGAGCAACGCCTTGTCACGACGTTTCCGCTCCAGCGCAGTCTCTTCATTCTCGCGTTTCTTGATGTCTTCAAGCTCTCTGGCGCGCCGCTCTTCCGGAGTAAGAATCTCTTTCTTCTTTATCACGCGCCCGGCCTTGTTGAGTTCGGAGCGGTCCTTGTCGGCATATTCCGGTGGAACGGTTTCGCCATAATGCGTGACGCCCTGATCGTCCACCCACTTATACATCTTCGCTGTCGCGGGCAAACTGAAAGTCATACCGATGATGAGCGCGACGAATAATCTGTGCTTAATCATTTTTTACTCCATAACGATCACGATAAGATTGCACGGTAGCCAGATTCTGCACCATACCCGCCTCATCCCGCAAATAGCCGAGCAAGTCATCCAGTGTGGCTATTGATACCACCGGGATACCATAGTTGCCTTGCACCTCCTGCACTGCGGAAAGATCACCCTGTCCGCGCTCCATGCGGTCCAACGCAATCACCACGCCGCAAGGCTCTGCGCCGGCCGCTCGGATCAACTCGATGGATTCGCGCACCGAAGTTCCTGCGGAGATCACATCATCAACAATCAGCACCCGGTTTTTCAATGCGGCGCCCACCGTCAAGCCGCCCTCGCCGTGATTCTTCGCTTCCTTGCGGTTGAAGCAATATGGGACATTGCGCCCCTGCTCCGCCAGTGCGATGGCTGTCCCGGCAACCAATGGGATGCCTTTGTAAGCCGGGCCAAACAACATGTCAAATTGCAATTCAGAAGCAAGAATGGCCTGCGCATAAAATTGCGACAAGCTCCTCAATGACGCGCCATCATTGAATAATCCGGCATTAAAAAAATAAGGGGATAGCCGCCCGGCCTTGGTCTGAAATTCGCCGAAGCGCAATACATTTTGTGCGACGGCAAAACGGATGAAATCTTGTCTGAAATTGAACATGGCGATTGCGATGGGTTGGAGCGATGGCGGTCATTATAATGGCACGCCTTCAATCGACGGGGGTTTTCATGCGCAGGGCATCCCGGTTTTTCAGCGTGACCCAGCCACCGCTGCATTCTGTCTTGAGATGCGCCGTGGCATTGGCGGTGCTGTCATCATTATTCACGGCGGCGGCAGCAGCGCGTTGCAGGATGCAGCCTTCGAGTTGATACCAACCCTTGATCTCGCTGCGCAGAGCGTTGAAAAAATCCGGCAGCTGCCCTTCGTGCAGCAGATCAATTCGCAATTTCATTTCGCTGTAGCGGATGTCGAAGTTGCCGCTGTCCACGGGTGACGGGGAGGTGTAAATTCTTTGTGGCGCGATGGTGTAGCTGAATCCTGTCACCAGGTTTTTTTGGCGAATTTTCTCCATGCCTTCCATCCAATCCAAACGCTGATCGTCGCCGATGACTCTGCTTTCAATCAATGCGCCGTATTCATGGGTGTAGATATCCATATTTTCCCGGTCCTGATTGGCTGCCGCCAGGCGGTTGCGCGCATCGTTGAGCATGTTCTGCGCGTTGCGCCGTTCCTGCAGCGATCTTTCCGCATATTCGCCGCTGCCGTATAAAAGGACCGCGCTGACCAGGGATGATGCGCAGATCGCCATGGCGCTCCAGCGTATCAGCAAGAAGTCTGCCCGTGAGCACTTCATGATGGAGGCCTCCGGGCAAGCTTCAGGGCGAATTCGAGCTTTTGTGCGCCCGCCCTGCGCTGATCGGTAAGGCTGCCGTCCGGGCTGACGTCGAGCGGTCTGGTCAGCACCGTTACCTGATAACCCTGGGTGGACAAGTCCTGCTGGAAGCGTTCCAGATAGCCCAGCGCGGCACGGTAGTCGTTGGCAAAACCGGACAGGCGCCCCTTGAGGGTGATTGCCTGGACAGGGACGCCGGCAAGCGTGTCGGCAGCGGCCGGTTCGGCAGCGCTCATCTGCCAGGCGAGGTGGTCAAGTTCAGTTTGCGGGTGGCGGTCAAGCGCCGCGCTGATCGGCTGCAGAATGTCACTCGGGGTGGCATTGTATCGCTTCAGTTTGCGCATCGCGGATACGCCGGCCTTCATGTCTGCGGCGGATGCGTAGGCGCTCGGGAATGCAGCGGTGATTTCCCGGGTTTCGTTCAAGATACGCTGCGCCTGTTCCTTGAGCGATGCCGCTTCTGCGGCATCGTTGACGCCCTGCCGGAGATTGGCTGCGCTCCATAGCAACACCCAGAACAGCAAGGCGATACTTGCCAGATTGAGCGCGCGCCTGAATTGCCACAGCGTGAAGTAGTGCGTGTGTGCTGCGTTCGCGTAATGTGTTTGCGGCAGACGTGCGGCAAGCTGATGCAGAAATACCTGGCTGGCGTCCGAGTCGGTGAAGCGGTAATCGATCTTGAGTTGCTTGGCAACATCAGCGAGATCGACGAAGTCATAGCGCATGTCCGTGCTTCTGGGCAGATGCATTTGCAGCTCGATGAGGTCGTGGCTGTGTCCCAGCAGGCGTACATCGAGTATTTGCCCGGACGGCAACAGGCTCAGGCTTTTCAGGTATTGGAAAGTGCGGGCGAGTTCCTTTACTACGGCTTCCTGAAAAGCCGGGCCGGCATGGATCGGCGTCAGCCGGGAAAATTGCAGGCGATGCTTGCTGAAATAGGTTTGGCGCAGCCCGGAAAATTTCTCCCAGGAAATGAGCAGCAGATGTTCGGAGGGGTGGCCCTTGACCAGCGGCGCGCTGATCTGCGGCACGGAGTAAATCCCCGCGAGCGGGATCTGCTGCGCCAGCAGGATGTCCAGCCAGGGTTTGATGAGCGACGGGTTGGTCAGCGCCGAGAACAGCATGTCATCATCGCGCCGTCCGGTTTTTTGCCGCTGCAGCAAGGTGGCCTGGTGAAAAGGCGTACTGCGATAGAACTGGTCGAATTTGCGTTCCAGCAGCGCGCTGCGGCTGCGCCCGAACAAATGCGGAACGGTTTCCTGGCGGAAATCTTCCTCAATCAAATCGGCCAGCAAATAGGTTGGATATTTCACCGCCTTCAGGAATTCGCCAAAATTTTCCTGTTCGGCGGGCGAGTTGGGAAACCCGCGTTGAGCGACAATCTTGCCGCGTTCCATGATTTGCGCATGGAGGTGGTCGGCGCTCAAGAATAGCAGCAGGCGTTTCATCAGAATTGCACCTTGCCGATAATGTCGTAAATCGGCGACAGCACCGACAGTATGACCCAGCCGAGCAATGCGCCGAGGATCAGCGTCATGATCGGCTCAATCATGACTTGTGCTTTCCTGATTGCGTCTTTCACGTCGCGATCATAAAAATAACTGATATTGAGCAGCGCTTTATCCAGCGAGCCGGTCGCTTCGCCCACCTTGAGCATGCGTATTACCAAGGGGGGGAACATGCCGGCCTGCTGGAAACTTTGCGTAAGGTTCTTGCCGGATTCGATTGCATGCGCCACTTCCCCCAGACTCTTTGCGAACACATGGTTGTTGACCACGTCGCGCGAATTGGCGATGCAGTCGAGAACGCTCACGCCGGAGCCGTACATCATGGCAAAGGTATTGGCAAAACGCGCCAGGATGATTTTGCGCAGGATCGGGCCGGTCACCCATAAGTTGAGTTTCAGGTTGTCGAACCGGAAACGCATTTCCGGGCTGGAGGCGATGATCAGTTTGGCAAGCATCGGCAAGGCAATCGGCAGGGCAAGCAGCACATACCAGTAATCCACAAAAAATGCCGAGGTGGCAAGCAGGAGACGCGTCTGGATCGGGATTTCCTGTCCCATGCCCTTGATGAAGCCAACCAGTTGCGGCACCAGGTAAATCATCAGAAAAAAGGTAATTGCCACCACGATGACGCCGACAAAGGCCGGGTAAATCATGATGTTCCTGGTATGCGAGGCCATTTCATCCTGCCATTTCAGCGCTTCGGTGATGTGCAGGAAAACTTCCGGCAGGCGGCCGCTTTCCTCTCCGGCATGGACGAGGCTGACGAAAATTTTATCGAACGCATCAGGGTATTCCGCCATTGCCAGGGAAAGTTTTTTGCCGCCTTCGATTGTTTCAATCAGGCTGGCGATGATCTCCCGGAAGCGCATGTCGCTCATCGTGTCGCGCAGGTCGGCGAGACTTTCCAGCAATGGCACGCCGGCTTGGGTGAGCTGTTCAAGATTGAAGAAGAAAGTGATCAGTTCGGGGCGTTTGATTCTGCCGCGGCCGATGCGGTATTTCCCGGTGTCCACCCTGGCATCGATCAAATCCAGCCCGCCGCGCTTCAGGCGCATTTCCAGATCGATCACATTGGCTGCGTCCTGCAACCCTTTGCTGGACTTTCCCTGAGCGTTAATCGCCTGGTAGGAATAGAGCGCCATCATCAAAGCCGGTCGGTCAAATCCACCACGCGGCTGACTTCCGCGAACGAGGTGAGGCCTTGCCGGATACGGCGAATGCCATCTATTGCCAGCGGGCGGAATCCCTTGGCGACTGCTGCCTCCCGGATTTGCCATGTGCTGGCGCGGCGCGAAACAAGGTCATCCAGGTCGTGGTCCATCTTCAACAGCTCCATGATGGCCAGGCGTCCGTTATAACCCTGATGATGGCAGATGTTACAACCGGTGGCGCGGTACAGCGTGATGTCCTGGTTGGGTTCAAGCCCCAACAGCTTGCGTTCCGGCGCGTCGGGCTGGTACGGGTATTTGCATTGCCTGCACAATACGCGTATCAGGCGCTGCGCCACGATGCCGATAATATTGCCGGCCATGATGTCCGGCAGGATGCCAATGTCGAGCAGACGGGGAATCGCGCCGATGGCCGAGTTGGTGTGCAGCGTGGAATAGACCTGGTGGCCGGTCATTGCGGCGCGGAACGCCATTTCTGCGGTGGGGTGGTCGCGGATTTCACCGACCAGGATGATGTCCGGATCCTGGCGCATCATCGAGCGGATGCCATTGGCGAAGTCCAGCTTGGCGGACTCGTTTACCGAGGTCTGGCGGATCAGCGCAAGCGGATATTCGACCGGATCCTCCAGGGTCATGATATTGACCGACTCGGTATTGACGTGATTCAGCACCGAATACAGCGTGGTGGTCTTGCCGCTGCCGGTCGGGCCGGTCACCAGCACGATGCCTTCCGGCTTGGCGATGATCATTTTCAGCATGTTGAGCGCGGCGCCGTCCAGGCCGAGCTGATCAAGCGCTACGATGCCTTTCTGCCGGTCCAGGATGCGCAGCACCATATTTTCACCATGCGTGGTGGGGTGCGAGGCCACCCGGAAATCAATCGGGCGGCCGGACAGGCGCAACGAGATGCGCCCGTCCTGGGGCGCGCGCGTCTCGGCGATGTTCATGTTGCTCATTACCTTCAGGCGCACCATCATCGCCGACCAGAAACTCTTGTGCAGGCTGCGGACCTGGCGCAGCACGCCATCGATACGGTAACGGATACGCAGGAAGCTGTTTTCCGGTTCGAAGTGGATGTCCGAAGCGCCAAGTTGCACCGCTTCGGTGAACAGCGCGTCGATCAAGCGCACCACCGGCTGGCTGAATTCGTTCACACCGGATTGCGGCATCTGGTATTCCATCTCGCCCGGCTCGATTTCATGCAGGATCCCGTCGATGGAAAGCTCGAAACCGTAGTACTGGTCGATCGCGCGCAGAATGTCGGATTCGCTGGCAAGCTGGGTAATCAGCCGATATTTATTTTTGAACAGGGCACGCACCTGATCCAGCGCGATGATATTGTCAGGGTCGGCAACCGCCAGCGTCAGCACGCAATCGACCTGGTCCACCGACAGCGGCAATAATTGATAGCGTCGCGCAACATCCTTGGGGATAAGCGCCAGCGCGGCGGGGTCGATGATGATGGCGGTGAGGTCGACGCTTTCCTGCCCGAGCTTTTCCGACAACACATCGCGGAGGATGGCTTCCGACAGGAAACCGCGGCGCACCAGCAGACGTCCCAACGGTTGATGTGTCCTGTTCTGTTCCTGCAGGGCGATACGCAACTGGTCGTCGCTGATCACGCCCTTGTCGACCAGTATCCGTCCCAGCGGTTGTTGGAGTTGTGGTTCAGTCATGAACTAGCGAATCAATTCTTCGATGCGTTGTGAAATTTGCGCATGATCGAAACCTGCGCTGCGTGATACATCGAGTTGCAGAGCGCGTTGATAATGCTGCGCGGCCAGCTTGCCCTGCCCGAGGTGGTCGAGGCTGACCGCGAGGTTAAAGGCGCATCCGGCATTGCCGGATTCCAGCGTGTAGGCATTGAAATAGGCCTGCTGCGCTTCGCCCCAGCGCGATTGCCCGGCATACAGGTTGCCCAGGGCAAAATGCAGTGCGGTGGAATTGCCTTGCTCGCGCAACAGGTTTTTCAGGCGGCTCTCGTTGTTCTCGCTGTCCGCGCTCAATGCCGACATGCCGGCGTTCGCCAGCGCATTGCGCGGATCCAGCGCCAGCACGCGCGCGTAATACTGCGCTGCCATCGGAGTTTCCCCGCGCTGCTGGGCAAGGGTTGCCAGGCCAAGCAGTGCATCGGCATTCCGGACATCTTTCTTGAACATGGCCAAATACAGTTGTTGCGCCTCATCCGGTTTGCCATTCCGGTAAGCGAGGTAGGCATCCTTGAGCAACGGGTCAACCTGCGGCTCGGAGATGCGCTGCTCTATACGCATGGGCGCGGCGCTGACGGGACGCGACGTGCTGCTGCGTGCCTGCGGCGTTCCGGCGGAAAGGTTCGCCACGGAAGCAGGGGCAGCCTGACCGTCCGCCGCTGGCCTTCCGGCTTCGCTCAATACAGGGTTGCCGGAGGGCCGGGTTTCCTGAATCGTGCCCGCAGCGTTCGGTCCGGCGGTCTCCGGCGCTGGCGGCGCGGCAGGTTCGGTCACGGCGAGTAGTGGCGCTGTGTGCGCGAGCGGTGCCGCGAACTGGCGCAGCGGCGCGGCATTGCTCGAGGAATCGAGATACCAGAAATAGCCGGCGCCGATCACGGCCAGCAAGAGCGTGCCGCCCCGGGCGAACAACAGGTTGCGGTTAGGCAAAGCGCGCCCCGATGCCGGAACGGGGGATTTGGCGGCGAACAGGTTCTGTCCGGCACCGCGTGCGTTTTCGATTGGTCGCGTGTCCGGTTCCGGCGCCTTCGGGTTCGGATGTTCTTCCAGGCTGAGTTCCGGAGTTTGTGAAGTGCGTCCCTCACCCTGCGCGGATTGCGCTTGCTGCAATTTCCTGCGTGCATCCAGGAGCAGGCTCATGTCAGGGCTTGCCGGTCGCCTGCTCTTTGAAGAAGCTCTGATCCGGCAGCATGTCGCGATACGCGCTGAAATCGCCGTCTATGCTGGCATCTTTGATGACCACCGGGCGCAGAAAAATCACCAGTTCGGTTTTTTGCGTGGTGTCGTTGCGATGCTTGAACAGTTCACCGGCAAGAGGCACTTTGGATATGCCGGGAACTGCATCGGTAAAGTTGTCTATATGGTCTTCCATCAGGCCGCCCAGCACGGCAATCTGATTGTTCTCTATCCTTAACACGGACTCCATTTCACGGGTGGAAACTTGCGGAATATCATTGACGACAGTGAGGCTGGGAGTGGGATCCTTGGCAGGCGTCAGCAGGCGCGTGATGGACGGGCGAATGTTGAGCAGCACGGTGTCGCTTTCATTGATCTGCGGCGTCACGCTCATGGTGAACCCGATGGGCACGGTGTTGACGGTGGTAGTGTAGGTGACGATTGGTGTGCATGGAGCCGGAGAGCAAGGCGCCGTGGTCGAGTTGACGATGAAATACACCTTGTTGTCCACCACGCGCAACATTGCGGTCTGGTTGTTCATTACGCTCAGTTTCGGGCTGGACAATACCTTGACCGTGCCGAACGATTCCAGCAGCGAGACCGATGCAGACAAGTCTCCCAGCCGGGAAGCGGGGTTCAGGTAATCGAGGGTGAACAGGTTTGCGGCATTGGCGCTGGGCAATCCTGCCGTCGCTGTCTGACGCAATTGAAAACCGGTGCCGTTACGCTGCAGAAGCCTCCAGTCGATGCCTTGCTTGTAATTGTCGTTCAGGCGCACTTCCACCACGGTGGCTTCGATCAGGACTTGCCGGCGGGCATTGGCCATTATCTGGCCGACAAATTCCTGAATTTTCTCATGCTGTTTGCCGGTGGCGCGCACCGTGATGATGCCGTTCTCCGGGTTGGCGATGACCGAAGCCGCTTCGCGGAAAGTGTTGCGCCGCGTGACAGTAGTGCCGCCTTCCTGCACGCTTACCGGATTGGGGCTGTCTTCAATTCCCCCTTTGGGGACAGTTTTTTTACTGCCCACCGGTTGCACACCGGTTCCGGTGCTGCTGGCCGCGCTCGCTTGTTGCACGACGGTTTCACTGGAGCCCTCCGGCAGGATTTTGTCGGTTTCGTGCAGGATGTCCTTGATATTCTGGATCAGGGTGTCCCAGAAATGATTTTTTGATGTGCCCTTGATGGAGATGGATGAATTGTTGCCCGCCGTGCCTGTGCCGGCAACGCCACCTGCCGGGCCGGAGCCAAGCTGCGACGCGTTTGAAATCGTGCCGTCCGCATCGCGCGACATATTCACATAATCGATCTTGTAATGCTTGAGGAATGGCGAATCCGGCATCACGGTCAGGTTGCCATTGTTCAGTTCATGGCGCATGTCTACCTGCCTGGCAATGCGCGTGAGGATTTGCGGCAGGGACTGGTTGATGGCGTTCAGTGTGACGGTTCCCTGGATGCCGTGATGAATGTCCAGGTTGATTTTGGCATCACGCGCCAAGGCAAACAGGATTTCCTGTGCCGAAACATTGGTGACGACGACGCTGTAGGTTTCCTCTTTCGGCGAGGGTTTCGGCGGGGGAAGCGGCGCTGCCAGTTTGATCGGTTGTGGAATGGAGGAGGTGGCGGGCGAGTTATCCTGTCGCTGGATGTGCTTGTCCGAGAGCTGGATCGGCTTGGTACCGCAACCCGCCAGAAGTGCATTGACGGCGCAAAGGCATACCAGATTGCGTGAACGCATTTCCCCTCCTCTCGAGTGCATCAGGGCGAAGCAAACCGCGCGAAACCTAAAACAGCGCGAAGCCTAACAGCTTTGCGGGGCTGGCTCAATTGCTATTTGGCCAATTTTTCAATGAACGGGCGCTGCTTGCTGCTTGCTCATTCAGCCGGCTGGGGTTTCATCAGCCGTGGAACGATGCAATGGACATTCAGGCCAATGGATTACTCGGGATAAATAAAACGGATGCGGTTAATTGGAGGTCGCGGTAGAAATGCCGGTTGCCCGACACCCCCCTTGCCGAGTCTTCGAGCAGCAGTGCGTGAAGCCAAGGAAGTCGAATGTTTCCGGCCTTCCCAGCCCTCGTTTCTTGCGCCGCTGTTCCGCGTAACGTCCAAATTCTATCAGCCGCGTTTTCTGCGGATGAAGCGCCAGCCCGAATTTGGCAAAGCGTTCCCTCATCGCTTCCAGAAATCGCTTCGCTTCAGCGCTAGCGGCCAAGTATCAGATGATGTGCGACCAACAAGGCGCTTGATGCCCGTCGAGCTCAGCACCGCCGCATTGCGCGATCTGGAGGGTATCGGTGATTACATTGCACAAGATAATCCGCGACGGGCGAAGAGCTTTATGGGTGTCCCCTACTATTATTTTCGGCTTTTCCTGCGACGTTAGCCGTAGGGTGGATAAGCGCAGCGCATCCACCTTCCCGGTCTGGCGCGGTGGATGCGGTTTGCTTCGCCTTCCAGCATGGGCATCAGGCGTCCTTCGACGCGTCCCCAGAAGGATTCCTGTTTCGCGTTCTGGTATGGCGAATAAGGCAATGTGGTCTGGTGCAACACGCCCAACTTGAACAGGCCGGAAGTGGTCTCCTCGGCCAGCATGGCGGTGCCGTTGCGGTCATCAGGGCGCGGGGCAAACCTCGCTTCATGAATGCCTGGCTCAAGGCATGGACCAAGCTCTCGGCGGTTTCGTCGAGATACCACTGCAGATGGCAGACCAGGCGTGAACGGTCAAGGTGCACGACTTTGTGGACGATGAACTGGGCCGAGCCAACCCCTATGGTGCCTACGACTTGGGCAGCAACAGCGCATGGGTCAGCGTGGGAACGGATCATGATACCGCGAGTTTTGCCGTGGCCACTGTCCGGCGCTGGTCCCAATTCCCGCGATTGAATTTCCACACAGCGAAATACCTGCCACCCAACGAAGCTGTAGAAAAAGTATCTTCATACCGCATCCGAGGGAAGCTGCGCTCGAAAATCGTCGGGAAAGGGGTTTTTCTACAGCGTCAACACTATGCGCCGAACAAGTATCTGCCATTGCCGCACTACTTCCCCGGCGTTTTTTGCTTTTCTGCTCCAACTTTTACTGGCTCCCCCTTAAGAATGCATGTCATTCCGGTGTCTAGCTGTGTTCCGATTTTTCCAAGCATGCTGGTCTGTTGGGTAACAATTGGTGCTATATCCACATTCTTGCTGATCGTTTCTAACAGCGCCAACTGTTGCTTTTCCCATTTGGTGCTGCTCATTGACCCTTCGACTGAAATTGCGAGTGCCAGTATTGCAATACCGAGCGAGATAAAACCTACAAACCTTGACTGTCGCACCACGGCTTCATTCTGCCGTCTTTCTAGCTCAGACAGGCCCCTTTTGTTCTTAGTGTAGAGCCTTTTTAGTGGGTCTGCCGCGTCGCGCAAAACCCACCTTCAAATCCAATGTCGCTTCAATTTCCGCCTTGAACCTATCATTACCCAGCGGCGTCCCCGTTTGCAAAGCACACCTTAACAGCGCCAACTCATCGGAATCCTCCCCCAGGTCAAACAGGCCGCGATAAACCGACTGGCGATCTTCGGGCAACCGACCCAAAGCCATATACTCGGCCTGTGCCGACAGTGCGGCATTTCTGACCCCCAGCGCATTGGCCGCATAGCTGGACCAGCGGTATTTGGCCGGATGATCCACCATACCGGCCCTGACCGGATTCAACTCAATATAACGCATGCACGACAGCAGATAAGCCTGGGACTCAATGACGTTGCACTTATAGCGCCCCTCCCACAAACCGCCATGCCGTTGATAAGTTTCGTTGATATATCGCACATAATGCCGCCCCACATTCTGAAACAAACGCCCCACCGAATCGGCTCGCTCCGGCGTCAGCAGCAAATGCACATGGTTTGTCATCAGCACATAGGCATGGACCGCGCAACCACAGCTATCAGCGGCCTGTTTCAGACAGCGCAGATATTCCAGATAATCGAGATCGTCAAAGAAAACCGCAGATCGGTTATGTCCCCGCTGAACCGCATGAACGGGCGCGCCTGGCACGTAAAACCGTGGCTTTCTCGGCATGGCGCGTCCTTATTTGAGCGGGTGGCGCACACGCAACCCCTTGAAACGGCGAAACCCCTTATCGGTGGTGACCCAATCGCAGTCCCACTCCAGCGCCAGCGCCGCATGGTAAGCATCGGGAATATCATTGCCCTGCGCGGAAATCTGCTGCACGCACTGCAAAAATAAATCCCAATGATTTCTACCGGGCGCCAAACAAACCGCGTACTCCGCCGACCTGAATTGCTGTGCAAAGGCGATTGCCACTTCCAGCGAACTCGGCTTTTCAAAAACTTTCGGATGGGTCGCCACCCGGATAAAACCGCTCAAAACCAGTTCTGAAAAACCGTATGCCGTATTGGAATTGATCACATGCTCGAGCCAGTCACGGTACGCACGATGATCCTTCGCGTCCTCCCGGTGCGCATAAACCAGCACATTCACATCCATCAACATCATGATGGGCTGTCCATGATATCCAGTAACGAACGCCCATTATCCAAGTCCACCCCCGGTTTCACGCCGTGCCCGGACGCAGTTATCAGCCGTATCGTATCGCGCTTTTCCATCGACTTTGCCAGAGATTCGCGCAACGCGTTCTCAATCACGCGCGCCAAGGAAACGCTTTCTTCGATAGCCCGATGTTTGGCGGAAATAAGTAATTGGTCATCGAGATTCAACGTGGTTCGCATGACATCCCTTTCGTTTGATGATAGAGGTGTCAAAATACCATTAACTCATGCAAGCAGTCAATATATGCCAATATATTAAGGGTTCTGACCCCTTTATTCTGATATGCACTTTCTATCCCGATGAGCCAAATGGCTGGCGAAGGCCCACTGCGACGGTTCGCTATATTGCAGTACAAAATTGCATCAAGGAGGTCATCCGGAAAATCTTTGACGGGTGTCGAATCATCAAACACCCATTCGAAATATCTCATCATTAAGTTATTCAATACACGAATGCTGAAATACCAGTGATCTTCAACGGTAACCGCCGGCAGATTCTCGTGGAAAAAATATTCGTACCACCCTACCTCGTCTCCGGTGTGAATCTCGCCCACACGACGTTTCGCAGCTGCATCCGGTTTCAAACGGAAATGTTTGCTCCCATTGACCAAATCGCGAACTACGTCTAATACGAGATTCATGGAGGTAGGTAGACGATTTCTCTGTCGCTTCATCCGGCACAAAGATCTAGGGTCATCGCTCTTAGTCCAATCCTCAAAAAGATGCCAAGCTGTCACCAAAAAATTGAATGCATCGTAGGGATGCCATCCTTGCTGCAAACGTGATGACTCGTGTTTCAATTTCTCAAACATAGCCTCGCTGGAATCAATTCCAAAAACCGGGCCATCTCTGTCAGCAATTATTTTCCCCATTGGCACTTCCTATATTGCGACTCTGCACCGGAGTCAAATTGTTTTGGCTAGCTACCTCAGTATGGAGGGCAATTCATTGCCCTCCATACGGGTCTATACCTTTCGGTTTTAATCCCCTGTGCGCCGCCGAGTAGCGGAGGCTGGTCAGGGGGTGTCGGCGAGGACTGTCTGAGCGCGTAGCGCGAGTTCCGCCGCCGCCTGACCAGTCGAGCAACGCAGGGAACCGCGAAGCGGCGGCAAACCGGGGGCGACTTCTTTGGGTTACCTTTCTTGGCAAGACAAGAAAGGTAACTTGCTGCCGGGCAACCCCCGGCAACGCAACGATTGCATCAAATCTTTCTAACGAATACTTTCGACTTGCGCTGCCAGTTGTACAGCGACTTCTTCTGCGCGGGCAGCGCCGAGACATCGGCCTCGCTGAAACCGCGCTCGACAAACCAGTGCGCGGTGCGCGTGGTGAGTACGAACAATTTTTTCAGCCCCTGCGTTTTGGCGATGCCGGCCATATGGTCGAGGATGATCTGGCCGTAACCGCGATCGCGGCATTGCGCGTCCACCGCGAGGCAGGCCAGTTCGGCGGCGGCTTCGTCGGGGAATGGATACAGCGCGGCGCAACCGACGATGCGGTGGTCGTGTTCCAGCACCACGAAGCGCGCGATTTCGCGTTCCAGCAATTCGCGGTTGCGCCGCACCAGAACGCCTTCTGCCTCCAGCGGGCGCAACAGATGCAGGATGCCGCCGACATCTTCGATGGTGGCCGCGCGCAGCGTGTTGAGCGTACTTTCCACCACCATCGTGCCGATGCCTTCGTCGCTGAACAATTCCTGCAATACCGCGCCGTCGGTGTGGCGGCTGATCAGGTGGGTGCGCGCCACGCCGGCCTCGCAGGCGCGTATCGCGCAGGGTAGGAACATGCCCACGTCGTCCGGCAGTTTGCGTTTGGTGGAGAGCACGTCCTGCGCCTGGGTAATGGTGAGCTCCTTGAGCAGCTTGCCCTTCTTGTCCTGCACGCCATCGGTATCCATCAGGAACACCAGCTTGTCCGCGTCCAACGCGATGGCGGTGGCGGTGGCAATGTCTTCCAGCGTGACGTTGAACACCTCGCCGGTGGGCGAGTAGCCGAGCGGCGAGAGCAGCACCACCTCGCCAAACTCCATGCGGTCGTTCAGCGCCGCGACGTCCACCTTGCGCACGCTGCCGGTGTGCATCAGGTCCACGCCGTTGACCACGCCGATGGGCTGCGCGGTGATGAAGTTGCCGCCCGCCACGCGGATATCGGCGTTGGCCATCGGCGAATTCGCCAGCCCCATCGACAGCAGCGCTTCGATTTCCACGCGCACCCGGCCGGCCGCTTCCTTCACGCACTGCATGGTTTCCGCATCGGTCATGCGGATGCCATGATGATAAGTGTCACCGAGATTGTTGCGCGCCAGATGCTGCTCGATCTGCGGGCGCGCGCCATGCACCAGCACCAGCCGGATGCCGAGCGCAGCCAGCAGGTTGAAATCGTGCGTCAGCTCGACGAACTTGCCGTCGGCGACCACCTCGCCGCCGAAGGCGATGACAAAGGTCTTGCCGCGAAACGCGTTGATGTAAGGCGCGACGGAGCGGAACCAGGCAACGAAATTGGGTGTGGTAGCGATGGGCATTGGACGCCTCCTCATTATGATTTTTTCACAGCGCGCATCATGCCGCGCTATTCTTCATCTAGCAACTGCCCTACGAGAAATCTCCCCACAGCGTTTGCAGCGCGGCCAGCCCGGCCACCGCTGCGGTTTCGGTGCGCAGCACGCGCGCGCCGAGGCGGGTCGGCGTGAAGCCGCAGCGCAACGCGGCATCGCTTTCCGCTCCGGTGAAACCGCCCTCCGCGCCGATCAGCAGCACGACTTTGCCTTGCGGTTTCTCCAGGCTATGCAGCAAGGTGGCACCCTGCGGCAACAGGATGAGTTTGGTGCCGGGCAGCCCTTTCATCTGTTGCAGCCATACCATGATGTCCAGCGGCGCATGGATCTCCGGCAGCAGGTTGCGCCCGCATTGCTCGCAGGCGGAGATGGCGACCTGCCGCCAATGTTCGAGGCGCTTTG
>Ga0209317_1000600_pt1 | contig 40925 bp, 37 predicted proteins | sample RifGroB2_FD_183994 | JGI IMG/M metagenome (GOLD analysis project Ga0209317, IMG submission 183994) | Soil microbial communities from Rifle, Colorado, USA - Groundwater B2 (SPAdes) (version 2) | ecosystem: Environmental > Terrestrial > Soil > Unclassified | place: Rifle, Colorado | collected... | reverse complement strand
CCCCGCCGCATCCTCCACCGCGCAGACCTCGGCATTGTCGGCCTGCGACGGGAGGTACTCGGGGTGGATGGTGACGATGTGGGTTTCCCCCTCGCGGTGGATGAAGACCGGCAGCATGGCGGCGCCGCTCTTGCGCGCTATGAGGGCCGGCAGCCTGATGGTCCAGGCGGGGCGCCCCAGGAAATCGACCAGCACGCCGTCGTTTTCCGAGTGCGCCGCCTGGTCGATCAGCATCCCTACCACCTCCTGCCGCTTGAAGGCGGCGAACATGGCGCGCAGGGCGCCCTCGCGGTAGATGATGCCGTTGCCGTACTCCTTGCGGATCCGCTCCACGATCCGGTTCAGGTGCGGGTTGTCCTGGCGTCTCGCCACGACCGACGCCTGCTTGCAGTGGGTGCCGAAGGAGAGCGCCATGAGCTCCCAGTTGCCGCAGTGGCCGGTGATGAAGGCGACACCCTTCCCCTTCGCCAGCGCCGCCCGGTAATTTTCCAGGCCCCGGATCTCTACCGCCTCGATGATGTCCCGACCACGCCCCTGATAGATCTTGCAGATCTCCACCACCGAGCGCCCCATGTTCTCGAAGGTCTCCCGAGCGATCTCTTCGGCGGTGCCGCCGGGCCAGCCGGGCTGGCGCTCCAGAAACGGCAGGCTCGCGCCGATGTTGGCGACGGCGATCTCACGCCTCTTCGCCAGGAGCAGGAAGAACAGCCGTCCCAGCACGCGCCCGAAAGAGAGCGCCACCCGATGGGGCAAGAGTGCGACGGCGAAGGAGATTGCCATGATGAGGGCGGTTTCGAGGTACCAGCGAATTTCTTTCAACACGTAAGTTCCACCATATTTTCCATATCTGCGAGCAGCATCTGGCGCGGCCCTGCGGCCTTACCCTTTAAACTGCATGCCGTGCAGGCGGCTGTAGAGCCCGTCGTTGTCCAGGAGCGCCTGGTGGCTCCCCATCTCGGCCACCACACCCTTCTCGAGCACGATGATCCGGTCCGCGTGGGTGATGGTGGAGAGGCGATGGGCGATGACGAAGGTGGTCCGGTTCGCCATCAGGTTGTTGAGCGCTTTCTGCACCATCTGTTCGCTCTCGGTGTCGAGCGCGCTGGTCGCCTCGTCCAGGATGAGGATCGGCGCGTCCTTGAGGATGGCGCGGGCGATGCAGAGCCTCTGGCGCTGGCCTCCCGAGAGCCGGGCGCCTCGGTCGCCGATGTTGGTCTCATAGCCGTCGGGGAACTCCACGATGAAGTCGTGGGCGAAGGCGGCGCGGGCCGCGCTCTCCACCTCGGCGTCTGAGGCCAGGCTCTTGCCGTACCTGATGTTGTTGGCGATGGTGTCGTTGAACAGGATGGTTTCCTGGTCCACCAGGGCGACCTGCTCCAAAAGGCTCTTGACGGTCCGTTTGCGGATATCCACCCCGTCCATGAGGACGGCCCCCTGGGTCGGATCGTAAAAGCGGGTGATGAGCGAGACCAGTGTGGTCTTCCCTCCCCCGGAGGGACCGACCAGGGCGATCACCTCGCCCCTGCGGGCGCGCAGGTTGACACCCTGCAGCACGTATTCGTCGTCGTACTTGAAGTGCACGTCGCGAAACTCCATCTCGCCGGAGGCCTTGCCGAGGTCCCGGGCATCGGGCGCGTCCACGATGGACGGCTCCTCGTCCATGACCTCGAAGACCCTTTCCGCCGCGCCGATGGAGCGCTGCATGTTGTTGTAGGAGGCGAGGAGTCTCTTGATCGGGTTGAACACCAGCACCATGGCCGTGATGAAGGAGAAGAACTCGGAGGCGCTCTTGGTCCCCTGCATCACGTTGGAGCCGCCGACCCAGATCACCCCGGCGATGCCGAAGGAGGTAATGAACTCCATGATCGGGGTGGAGAGGCCCTCGTACTTGATGTTCTTCCGGGTGAAGAAGTAGAACTCCCGGTTGCAGCGCTTGAACTTCTCGACCTCCCGCTCCTCGAGCCCGAACGCCTTGATCACCTTGATGCCGGAGAAGGTCTCCTGCAGTATGCTGGCGAGATCCCCCATCTTCTCCTGGCCGTGCCTGGCCAGCCCCTTGATCCGCTTGCCGATCTTCTGGGCCGGGATCACGGTGAGCGGGATCACGATGAAGGAGATGAGCGCGAGCCTCCAGTCCCGGTAGAAGATGACGCACAGAAGCGACACAGCGGAGAGGCCGTCGCGGAACAGCCCGGTGATGACGCTCCCCACCCCTTCCTGCATGACGCTCACGTCGCTCACCACCCGCGACATGAGGGTTCCGGTCTCGTGGCGCGTGAAATACCCCAGTCCGAGCTTCATGTTCTTCTGGTACAGATCGTTGCGCACGTCCTGGACGGCCAGCTGTCCCGCGCTCCGGATGTAGAAGTCGTTCAGGTAGCGGCACACGCCGCGCACCGCGTAGAGCACGACGATGCCGAAGGGGAGCAGTACGAAGATGCGGGTGTCCTGCCCCGAGAATATCCTCCTCAGGACCGGTTCCACCAGGTAGGCCATGGCGCCGTCCATGCCCCCCACCGCCACCGAGGCGAGGGCGGCGATCACGATGCGCCACCAGTACGGCCGGCTGTACCCCAACAACCTCTTGAAAACAGTTACGCCTTTATCCTTTGCTGCGCTCATATCATCTCCATGGCGAGACGGGCCACCCTGCCGAGGGCACCGCCGTTGCCGAGCTTCACTCTCACCATCTCAAAACCTGCGCGTATTTCGGCCGCGTGCCGGGGGTCGTTCAGGATCGCGTCGATCTCGTCCGCGATCGGGACCGGTTCCGCCTCGTGCTGGATCAGCTCCTTGATCAGGCGCTTTTCCGCGACGATGTTGCAAATCCCGATGTGCGGTACGTTGATCACCCTCTTGCCGATCTGGTAGGTCAGGGGGGAGACCTTGTAGATGAGGACCGTGGGGATCCCCACCAGCGCGAGTTCCATGATCACGGTGCCCGAGACGGAGATCGCCGCGTCGCAGGCGACCATGAGGTCGTGGTTGCGGCCGGAGACCACCGAGACCTGCACGGCGCTCCCCGCGAGATACGGGGCGAGATCGTCGGGCCGCAGCGACGAGGCGAGCGGCAGCACGAACTGCAGATCGGGCATGCGCGACTTGAGCAGCTCCGCCGACTTCAGTATCACCGGAAGCAGCTTCTTGATCACCGACTTGCGGCTCCCCGGGAAAAGGCCCACGGTCCGGCGCGCCGGATCGAGCCCCAGCGAGAGCCGGGCCTCGTCCCTGGACAGCGTGGGACGCACCATGTCCAGAAGCGGGTGTCCCACGAAGGAGACCGGGATGCCCGCCTTCTGGTAGAAGGGGACCTCGAACGGGAACAGCACGGCCATCATGTCCACCACCCGACCGATCCCCTTGACCCGGCCGCTGCGCCAGGCCCAGACCTGCGGGCTGATGAAGTAGAGCACCTTCACCCCGGCCCGCTTCGCCACCTTGGCGAGCCTCAGGTTGAAATCAGGGTAGTCGATCAGGATCAGGAGCTTGGGGGGGTCGTTGAGGAGCCTCTGCTTGAGGATGTTGAACCCTTTGACGATCACCGGCAGGTGGCCCAGCACCTCGACCAGCCCCATGACCGCCATGACGTTCGCGTCGACCAGGGTCTCGACCCCGGCCCTGCGCATGCAGTCCCCCCCCATGCCGAAGAACCGGGTGGTCGGGGAGAGAGAGCGCATTTCGGTGGCGAGCGTCGCGCCGTACAGGTCGCCGGACGCCTCTCCAGCGACGATCATCACTGCATCGTTTCTTTCTTGCAAAAAAACCTCATAGGAAGCGTACGATTAACAACCGCGGTTAAGGAAACGCTAAAGTCAGGCTCCCGCCCAAAGCAGATCAAGGCCAAGGCTGAGCAAGGACAGGAAAACCCTCAATCTCAACCTTAGCCTCAATCTGTTTTAAGGCGGCATGCAGACCCTTGATCTTGCGCCAAAAACGAACCGCTCTACCTGCAGACCCCTCTCTTGGCGGATTCGATGAAGGAGATGAAATGCTCGACCTCGGGGGAGGTCGGAACCTCGGACTTCATCCTCTCGATCGCCTCGGGCAGCCTGAGTCCGGATAGCGACAGGATCTTGTAGGCCTTCTTCAGTGCGGAGATGGTCTCCTCGGGGAAATTGCGCCTCTTGAGGCCGACCAGGTTGAGGCCGCGCAGCCTGGTTTCCCTTCGGTCGCCGGTGGCGATGGTGTAAGGGGGGATATCGAGGACCACGGAGGTGGCCCCTCCCACCATGACGTGGGCGCCGATCCGGGTGAACTGCAGCACGGCGCAGAGCCCGCCCAGGATCGCGTTGTCCTCGACCGTCACGTGCCCGGCCAAGGTCGCCGCGTTCGCCATCACCACACCGTTGCCGATATGGCAGTCGTGCGCGACGTGGGAATAGGCCATGAGCAGGTTGCCGTCGCCGACGGTGGTCTCGCTGTCGCCGGTGACCGTCCCCAGATGCAGGCTGGCGAACTCCCTGATGGTGTTGCCGTTGCCGATCCTAAGCCGGGTCGGCTCCCCGCGGTACTTGAGATCCTGCGGCACCGCGCCGACAGACGCCATGTGGAAGATCGTGTTGTCCTCGCCGATTTCGGTCCAGCCGTCGATTACCGTGTGCGGACCGACCTTGGTCCCCTTGCCGATCGAGACGTGCTCTCCGATGACGGAGTAAGGCCCGATCTCGACCCCGTCGGCGATCAGGGCGCCGGGATGTACTATAGCGGTACTGTGGATCATGGTGTTCTCCGGGTGCTGCAGTCGCCCCTCTCCCGCAAGGGGGTGGGGGATGATCGATTTACTTGTCCGCCAGTGTCGCCTTCAACTCCGCCTCGGTCATCAGTGTGTCGCCGACATAGGTCTTGCCGGCGACGCTCCAGATGCCGCGCTTGTTGAAGATCGTCTCGATCTCGATTCTCAGCGTGTCGCCGGGCTTTACCGGCTTGCGGAAGCGGGCGTTGTCGATGGCCATGAAGTAGCTCACCTTGTCCCCCGCGTCGTTACCCGAGGCCAGATAGGCCATGATCGCAGCCACCTGGGCCATCGCCTCGATGATCAGCACCCCCGGCATGACCGGGAACCCGGGGAAATGCCCCTGGAAAAACGGCTCGTTCATGGTCACGTTCTTGATGGCCACGATCCGCTTGCCCGGGTCGATTTCGATCACCTTGTCGACCAGCAAAAAGGGGTAGCGGTGCGGCAGAATCTCCATGATCTGTACTATATCAAGCATGCCTCGACTCCTAGAAAAAGTTTCGCGTACCGCGTCAGTCGCGTACGCGCTATCAAACCATAGAAAGGTGCAACTGCGGGCGCATGATCATGCGTCCCTACGACTGTTTTCAATCGTCAATCGTCAATCGTCAATTGGCGTCACTTGCCAAGGCTCTGCACCAGCTTCTCCAGCTCGGCCACCCTCTTCTCCAGAGAGCTGACCGTCTTTCTGAATTCGGGGAGCTTGGGGATGGTCATGGAGGTTTTGAGCCATTCGCGGTGCGGTATGGCCGGTATGCCCCCCACTGTCTGGTTGGCGGCGAGGCTCGCGGCGACACCCGACTTGGCGGCGACCATCACGTTGTCCCCGATCTTGATGTGACCTGCGACCCCGACCTGGCCGCCCATGATAACATGACTGCCCAACTGCGTGCTACCCGAGATGCCGACCTGGGAAACGATCATGCAGTCCTCGCCGATCACGCAGTTGTGGGCGATCTGCACCAGGTTGTCTATCTTGGTGCCGCGGCCGATCCGGGTCACCTCGAGAGCCGCCCGATCGACCACGCTGTTCGAACCGATCTCCACATCGTCCTCGACCACCACGATGCCGATCTGCGGGATCTTGTACCAGGACTTGCCGTCCGGCGCGTAGCCGAAGCCGTCGGAGCCGATCACCGTGCCGTCGTGGATGATGACCCGGTTGCCGATGCGGCATCTTTCCCTGATGCTCACGTTGGAGTACAGCGTCACGTCGTCGCCCAGCACCGCTCCCGGGTAGATGACCACGCCGGGGTGCAAGGTGACGCGGTCGCCCAGGACCGCTCCGGACCCGATGCTGACACCGGGATATACGGAGACGTCAGCCCCCATCCTGACCCCTTCGGCCACGAAAGCGCCAGGCATCACGCCAAGCGGCGCAGCAGGTGCCGTGTAGAACAGAGTCAAGAGCTTGGCGAAGGCGAGGTAGGGGTTCGCGTGGAAGATCGCATTATGTCCGTGGGCATTGGCGCCCTGCGGCAGCAGGACAGCAGAAGCACGGGTGGTGGCGACCTTTGCCGCATACTTCGGGTTAGCCAGGAAGGTAAGCTGCCCCTCGCCCGCGTCGTCGAGCGTGGCGAGGCCGCCGATCAGGATCTCCCCGTCTCCGGCCACGCTGCCGCCCAGATAGAGGGCAATCTCTTGAAGGGATTTCTTCATATTCACTCCTGAAAACAGTGAAGGGTGAAAGGTGAAAGGTGAAAAAAAATCAACCGTTCCCATTCACCTTTCACCGCTTCAATTCACCGCTTCAATTCACCGTCTCAATTCACGGTCCCTATTCACCGTCTCACCTACTTCTTCTTCGACGCGTTGAATGCCTTCAGCACCTCGTCGGTCACGTCGGCGCTGGCATCGAGGTAGATCATGGTTTCGCTCTTCACGAAGATCGCCGTGAAGCCGTTCTTGCGGCCGTACTCCTGAGCCACCTTGACGATCTCGTCCACGATGCGGCCGGTGAACTCGTCGTTCTTGGCCTGCAGGTCCTCCTGGGCATCCTTGAGAAAACGCTGGTACTCCTTGAGACGCTGCTGGTAGTCCCGCTCCTTGGCGCCGCGCGCGGTTTCGTTCAGCACCGCTCCCTGGCTCTCCAAGTCGCCCTTGAGCTTCTTCAGCTCGCCTTCCTTGCTGTTCTTCTCGGCCTCGTACTTGCCGGCCTTCTGGCTGAGCAGGTCCTTGGCCTCCTTGCCGGCGTCCGACATGAGCAGGACCTTCTGGATGTCGACGGAGCCGAATTTGGCACCGTCGGCCGCCATGGCCGACAGGGGGAGTGCAAGCACCAGGAATAAAGCGACGATGAAACGTTTCATGACATGCTCCTTTGCCGTGCGCGAGTATTAGAAAATGCTGCCGATGGAAAATTCCAGTTTGCCGCTCTTACTATCGATCCCCTGACGCGGATTGATCGGGAAGCCGTATTCGAGCCGCAACGGCCCGATCGGCGAGAACCAGCGGATGCCGGCGCCGTAGCTGGTCAGGATGTTCGAGAAAGTGTCGTTCAGGTTATTGTCGGAGTTGCCCGCATCAAAGAAGACCACCCCTTTCAAGCCTGCCTCCTTCAAGAGCGGGAAGGTGTACTCGAGGTTGGCCACCGCCTCCATCGCCCCGCCCAGATAGACTCGGGTGGTTTCGTCGGTGATCAGGCCATTGGTGTCCTGATGCGGCACGATGGTCGGCTTGTTCGGGGACACGGTCCTTGAAGAGTAGCCGCGCAGCGAGCTGATGCCGCCCAGGTAGAACTTCTCGTCGATCGGTATCTCTTTCCCCAGTCCCTGGATGTATCCGAGGGTTCCGCGCGCCGAGACGACGCCACCCCAGGGGATCGGATGGAAAACGGTATGCTCGGTAAGGTAACGCAGGTAGCGGTTCGATCCGCCCAGGCCGGCGAACTCGAGCAGGATCATGTTAATCATCCCCGAAGAGGGGTCGAGCCGATAGTCCGTGGTATTGCTGTTCAGGCTCGCCTGGATCGCGCTGGTCGTCGAGGTCGTCTCGGGCGCCAGGATCGAACCGATATGGATGTTCTGCAAAAGCGCCGCGGACTGGTCGAAGATTTCCTTCTTCTCGTACTTGTAAAGCCAGAAGGTGCTAAGGGAATCGGAGATCGGGTAGCCCGCCTTGATGTCGCCACCGGTGGCACGGCGCGTGTAATCGAGGTAATCCCGCTCGTTGCGGTAGAGATCGCCGCCCACGGTCCATTTGCTGTCCAAGAAGTAAGGATCGGTGAGCCCCAGGTTGTAGGTCTGGGACTTGCTGCCGAATGACGCGGCGGCGGAGACCTTGAGTCCCAGCCCCAGGAAATTGGCCTGCTGGACCGATCCCTGTCCGATGATGCCGTCCAGAGAGCTGTAGCCCGCACCGACGCTGAAGGTGCCGGTCGGCTTCTCCTTCACTTCCACGTTGAGGTCGAGCTTGTCGGGCGCGCTCCCCTTCACGGTCACCAGGTTGGCTTCCTCGAAATACCCCGTGTTCATAAGGTTCTGCTTGCTGCGCTTCATGGCGGTGGAGCTGTAGAGATCCCCCTCGTCGAGCCTCAGTTCGCGGCGCACCACCTTGTCACGGGTCTTCGGGTTGCCGGCGATGTTGATCCTGTCTATATGGACCTTCTCTCCCTTTTCCATCTCAAAGTTGATGTCGATCGTGTGGCTGTCCACGTTTATTTTGGTCAGGGGGGCGGCATTGGCGAAGGCATAACCCTTGTCCGCGTAGAGATCGGTCAGGGTGAAGACATCCGTCCTCAGGTCGCTGCGGCTAAACATGTTGCCGCTCTTTTCCTTGAGTTTGCTCAAGAGCACGTCGTTACTCTCCAGCAACTCGCCCTTGAACCCCAGTGTGCCGATACGGTACTGATCCCCTTCCGTGATGCCGATGCTGACTTTGAGGCCGGTTTTGTCCGGCAGCAGGTCGACCTTCGGCTCGCCGACCTTCACGTTGACATAGCCGTTGTTCATGTACATGTCGGTGATCAGAGCCGCGTCGTTCTTCAGCACCTCTTCCTTGTAGGTGCCGGCGCCGGTCAGCCAGGAAAACATCCACTTCTCCGAAGTCTCCATCACCTTCTTGAGCTTCTTGTCTTTATAGGCCCGGTTGCCGTCGAAGCTGATGGTCTGGATCAGGACCTTCTCGCCTTCCTTGATCCGGAATACCAGGTTCAGCTCGGTATCGGAGCGCTTGACGGTGGTTGCCTCCACCTCTGCCAGATAGTAGCCATCGTCGGCATAGAGCTTCTTCACCTTCTTGATGCTCTTTTGCAGATCCTTGGAGGAGAAGATGGAATTGGGCTTGATCTCAACCGCCTCGCGTACCTTGTCGGCGCTGATCTCCTTGGCCCCCTCGACCTTGATCTCCCTGACCACCGGCTTCTCCTGCACGACGTACTCAAGGACGATGCCGCCATCCACCGTCTCCGTCTGCGCCTGGACGTCGCTGAAATGGCCCAGCTTATAGATGGCGCGGAGATCTGCGTCCACCTTGTCGCGGTCCAGCTTGTCGCCGGGCGTTACCCGCACCGCCTGCAAGACCGCAGCAGCTTCGATACGCCGGTTCCCCTTCACCCTGACCGCGGAGATCTTATCGGTAACAACTGCCTTGTCCGCTGCGGGCTTGTCAGTAGCAGCCTTGTCAGGGGCGGGCTTGACAGCAGCTTTGTCAGCAACGGACTTGTAAAACTCGACCAGATCGGCAGCAGCCTTGTCGGCAGCAGGCTTCTCAGCAGCAGGCTTCTCAGCAGCAGGCTTCTCAGCAGCAGGCTTGTCGGCAGCAGCTTTGTCGGCGACGGCTTTGTAAAAAGCGGCCAAGTCGGCAGCAGCTTTATCGGCAGCTTTATCGGCAGCGGCTTTGTCGGCGACGGTGTTACCGGCGGCGACGGCGTCGGCTGTGACCTTGTCAGCGTCGGCGAAGGACGTTGCGGAACAGACAAGGAGCTGTACAGCGAGCATGGCGGATATATGTTTGCGCAGCAAAAGTCCCCCGGAAATTCTATGGCAATCTATTGCAGCAATAAAAACTACCGTTCCCCTTTCGGGAAACAGGGTACGTCAGGCGGATTCCACGATCCTGCCGTCGACAAAACGGATAATGCGCCCCATGCCGGCGGCAAGTTGTTCGTTGTGCGTCACGATGACCAGTGAGATCCCGGTGCGCCTCTGGATCGCATAAAGCAGCGCATGCACCTCCTCGCTGGTCTTCATGTCCAGATTCCCGGTCGGCTCGTCGGCAAGCAGCAGCCGCGGCGAATTCACCAGTGCGCGCGCGATGGCAACCCGCTGCTGCTCCCCGCCGGAAAGCTCGCCCGGCCGGTGGGTCACCCGATGCGACAGCCCCACGTCATCTAGAAGTCCGCGCGCCGTCCCCTCTGCCTGGGATCTCTTCGCTCCGCCGATCAGAAGCGGCATCATGACGTTCTCCAGCGCCGAGAACTCCGGCAGCAGGTGGTGGAACTGGAACACAAAGCCGATGGAGCAGTTGCGAAAGGCTGCCAGCGGCTGGTCGGACAGGGTGAAGATCTCTTTGCCGTCAAAGAGGACGCTTCCGGAGGTGGGCCGGTCGATGGTCCCCATGACGTGCAGCAGCGTACTTTTCCCGGCACCGGAAGGCCCAACGAGCGCCATGGTGTCGCCGGCTCCCACGGTGAGATCGATCCCCTTCAACACCTCAACCTTCGCAGAACCGTTGCCGTAGGATTTGTAGAGGTTCTTGACCTCCAGCAGACTACTCATAGCGCAACGCCTCCGCAGGCGACATGCGCGAGGCGGCCCAGGAAGGGTAGAGGGTCGCGGCGAAGGAGATCAGCACCGCCGTGACGCTGATCAGCAGGACGTCTGATGTGATCACCCTCGAGGGGAAGTGGTCCAGGTAGTAGATATCCTTGCTGAACAGCTCGAAGCCGGTCAGCTTCTGAACCACGGAGACGATCGGCTCCAGGTTCAGCGCCACCAAAAGGCCACTCAGCACTCCGATGGCGGTGCCGAGCACGCCGATGATGACCCCCTCCAAAACGAAGATCTGCATGATGCTGCGGCTGGTCGCCCCCATCGATTTGAGGATGGCGATGTCGCGGGTCTTCTCCATGACCACCATGAAGAGCGTGGAGGCGATGCCGAAGGCAGCCACCAGCACGATGAGCGTGAGGATGATGAACATGACGCTCTTCTCGGTCTTCAGGGCGAACAGGATGTTCTTGTTCATCTGCATCCAGTCCCGCGCGTGATACGGGGGGCCGAGCTCCTGGTTGATCTGCTTGGCCAGTTCGCCGGTCTTGTAGACGTCGCGCACCTTGAGCTGGATGCCGGTCGCCACGTCGCCCATGCCCAGGAACTGCTGCGCTTCGGGGAGCGAGACGTAGGCCAGCGTGGAGTCGTACTCGAACATGCCGGTGTTGAAGATGCCGGTGACCTGGAAGCGCCGCATCTTAGGCATCATGCCGAACGGGGTGATGTTCCCCATCGGCGAGATCACATCCACCGTTTCGCCTACGAAAAGCCCGAGGTTCTTGGCGAGTTCCTTGCCGATGACAAGCCCCGGGACCTTGCCGGCGGCACCGGCTTCCAGCCTGGCGAGGCTCCCCTCGACGATCGACTTGTGCAGGTTGGTGACCTGGGCATCGGTTTTAACGTCGATGCCGCGCAGCACCACTCCGGAGACGTTCCGGCCGGAGGAGAGCATCACCTGGTTGTAGATGAACGGGGTGGCGGCCATCACGCCGTCGATCCCCTTCACCCTTTGCAAAAGCCCCTGGTAATCCTCGATGGCGCCGGTCCCGTTCAGGATCACCACGTGCGCGTTGGTACCGAGGATCTTGTCCTTGAGATCCTCCTCGAAGCCGGTCATGACGGCGAGGACGATGATAAGCGCCATGACGCCCAGGGCCACTCCGGCGACGGAGATCAGGGTGATCAGGGAGATGAAGGTCGATTTGCGCTTTGCCTTCAGATAGCGCAGCCCTATGAAGAGCTCAAATGGCATCTACTTCGCCTCTTTGCGCAGCTGCGGGAACAGGATGACGTCGCGAATCGAGGGGGAGTCGGTGAGCAGCATGACCAGACGGTCGATGCCGATCCCTTCGCCCGCGGTGGGGGGCAGCCCGTACTCCAGGGCGCGGATGTAATCCTCGTCCATGTAGTGCGCCTCCTCGTCCCCCTTCGCCTTGGCGGCGACCTGGGCCAGGAAGCGCTCCTTCTGGTCGCGCGGGTCGTTCAACTCGGAGAAGGCGTTGGCCATCTCGCGGCCGGCGCAGAAGAACTCGAAGCGGTCCACGTACTCGGGGTCGTGGTCGCTCTTTCTGGAAAGCGGCGACACCTCGGTCGGATAATTGGTGATGAAGGTGGGCTGGATCAGCTTGGTCTCCGCGACCTCCTCGAAGATCTCCGTGATCAGTCTGCCGTAGCCCACGTCCTCGGAGAGCTGCAGGCCGATCTTCTGGGAGTAGGCGTAGGCGAGGTCCCGGTCGTCCAGGGACTTGGCGTCGATGTCGCCGAAGTGCAGGATCGCCTCCTTGACGGTGAAACGCTGCCAGGGGCGCTGGAAGCTGATCGGCTCGCCGCCGTAGCTGAAGTCGAGGGTGCCCAGAAGTTCCTGCGCCACGTGGCACAAAAGCTCCTCGGTGAAGTTCATCAGGTCCTCGAAGGTCGCGTAGGCCTGGTAGAACTCCATCATGGTGAACTCGGGGTTGTGCCGCACCGAGATCCCCTCGTTTCTGAAGTTGCGGTTGATCTCGAAGACGCGGTCCAGGCCGCCCACCACGAGCCTCTTCAGGTACAGCTCGGGGGCGATCCTGAGAAAGAGCTCCATGTCGAGCGCGTTGTGGTGGGTGATGAACGGCTTGGCGGTGGCCCCCCCCGGGATCTGCTGCATCATCGGGGTTTCCACCTCGAGGAAGTCCTTCCCGGTCATGAACTCCCTGATCAGCGAGACGATGCGCGAACGCTTGAAGAAGACCTCCCTCACGTCCGGGCTCACGATGAGATCGACGTAACGCTGCCGGTAGCGGGTCTCGACGTCGGTCAGGCCGTGGAACTTCTCCGGCAGCGGCAGAAGCGACTTGGTCAGGAGGCGGATCTGGGTGACGGAGATGGAGAGCTCGCCGGTCTTGGTCCGGAAGGGGAAGCCGGTGACGCCGATGATGTCGCCCAGGTCGTAGTTTTCGAACTCGGCGAAGAGCTCCTCGCCCAGCACGTCCTTTTTCAGGTAGAGCTGCACCCGCCCCTTGCGGTCCTGCATCTGGACGAAGGCGGCCTTGCCGAAGGAGCGGCGCATCAGCATGCGGCCGGCGACCACGAAGGTCTGCGGGTTCTCCTCGATGACTTCCTGGTCGCCGTAGGCGGCGCGCAGGTCGGCCGAGGTGTGCTGCGGCCTGAAATCGTTCGGGTACGGGTTGACCCCCGCCTCCCAAAGTGCATCAACTTTACGTCTTCTCTGCAGCAGCAGTTCGCTCAACTCTTCCATATCGTTAGTCAACCTTTCTTAACGTCTTTGGCCAGCGGCACAATCTGTCAAATTAGCCCATTTAGGCGCGGCAAGTCAAGGGAAAAGGCCCTCTGGCCGCCCCCGGGAAACCGCCTCGGATCTGCGTCCCGGCGCTACAATCCGCCGACCCGGACCGGGACCGACAGAAAACCGATGTCGTTGGTCAAGATGGGGTTGCCGAGCTGCCCGTTGCTGTTGTCGCCCCAGCCGTACCACACCCCGCCGGACCTGGCCATAGAGTGGTTTCCGAAGGCGCTGATGCTGGTGACGCGGTCCATGACCCGGGTGGAGGAGAAACGGACCTGGACCGGCGCGGCGGTGCTGACCTGGGTACCGTCACCCAGCTGGGCGTACCCGTTGAAGCCCCAGCCCCAGAGGGTGCCGTCGCCGGCGAGCAGCAGCAGATGGTCCCAACCGGCGGAGATCCTCGCTATGACAGCCGCGCCGGCGGGCATCACGATCTTGGTGGGCGCGAAGCTCGTCGCCCTGGCCACCGGGTTGTAGCCCCAGAACCAGACCTCCCCGTTGCCCAAACGGGCGTAGCTCGTGCCGCCGCCGGAGGCGATCTGGACCACATTCGCGAGATCGGCGCCGTTCACCTGGACCAGCTCGGCCGTGGTGCTGAAGGTGCCGGAAGTGCCAGCGGGATCCTTACCCAGCTGGCCGCTGCCGTTGTTGCCCCAGGCGTAGACCTTGTGGTCGGCCGTCAGGGCAAGGGAGTGGCTGCCGCCGGCAGCGACGCTGGTAATGCCGGTGATGGGAGTGGTGTCGGTCGAGGCAGGAACCGCTGTAACGACGGCAACGGGTGTCGTATTGCTTATCAAGGTAGCATCGCCCAGTTGGCCGTTGCCGTTGAAGCCCCAGCTCCGGACCTGCCCTGCCACCACCGCCAGGGAGTGGAACGCGCCAGCCGCGACATCGGTGACCTCGCCGTGCAGCGGGATCTTGACGGGGACCTTGCTGTGGGCGTCGCTGCCTGTGGTCGACTTGGCGGCGCCGATCTGCCCCTGCTGGTTGGATCCCCAGCCAAATACGCTGCTCACGTTGGTAAAGGCCAGGGAAAGCGTGTGGTCGCCGCCTGCGGCAAACCGGTTCACCCGATCGAGACCCGCAACCGGAGCGGCGGTGGTCCGGGTGGTCAGCGTGCCGTCACCCAGTTGGCCAAAGCCGTTGTAGCCCACCGTGTACAGAAGTTGGCTGGTGCTGTTATTTTTGAAGACGGCGCTGTGCGCGTAGAATATCGATGCCGCCGTGGGAATGGTCGAAGTGTCCGAACTTGAGCTGCCGCACCCGGAAAGAAGCGCCAATGCCAGCAGCGCACCTGGGATGAGCAGGCGTGTGCGCCTGTTTATTGCCATAATGAAGAGTCCCCTCGTCAGCTTAATTTATCCTGCGGATTTAACTATACATGGCGGAGAAAGTCAAGGATGGACTCTGTGGAATCGGCAGTTGACACGGCGCACCGCTTACATGTAAGAATGGGGCACAATCGCATCGACTTTAGGAGGTACCTACAAGGTATGGCTATCGAACCAAACAAGGTTATCTACTCCATGATCGGGGTGAGCAAATTCTACGACAAGAAACCCGTCCTGAAAGACATCTACCTCTCCTACTTCTACGGCGCCAAGATCGGCGTGCTCGGCCTGAACGGCTCGGGCAAGAGCTCCCTGTTACGGATCCTGGCCGGCCACGACAAGGAGTTCAACGGCAAGACGGTGCTCTCGCAAGGGTACACGGTAGGCTTCCTGGAGCAGGAACCGAGGCTCGACGAGACCAAGACGGTCAGGCAGTGCGTCGAGCAGGGGGTCCAGGAAACGGTCGACCTGGTCAACGAGTTCAACGAGATCAACCTGCGCTTCGGCGAAGAGATGACCGACGCCCAGATGGAGAAACTGTGCGACCGCCAGGCCGCCGTGCAGGAGAAGCTGGATCACCTGGACGCCTGGGACCTGGACAGCCGGCTCGAGATGGCGATGGACGCCCTGCGCTGCCCGCCGGGGGACACCAACGTGGCGAATCTCTCCGGCGGCGAGAAGCGGCGCGTGGCGCTTTGCCGGCTCCTCTTGCAGAAACCGGACATCCTGCTTCTGGACGAGCCGACCAACCACCTGGACGCCGAGTCGGTCGCCTGGCTGGAACAGCACCTGCAGCGCTACGCCGGCACCGTCATCGCCGTCACCCACGACCGCTACTTCCTGGACAACGTCGCCGGCTGGATCCTGGAACTGGACCGCGGCCAGGGGATCCCGTGGCAGGGGAATTACTCCTCCTGGCTGGAGCAGAAGCAAAACCGCATGGCCCAGGAGGACAAGACCGAGAGCGAGCGGCAGAAGACGCTCAAGCGCGAGCTCGAGTGGATCCGGATGTCGCCCAAGGGAAGGCACGCCAAGGGGAAGGCCCGCATCACCTCCTACGAGGAGCTGCTGGCCAGCGAGAGCGAGAACCGCGGCAAGGATCTTGAGCTCTTCATCCCGCCCGGGCCGCGTCTGGGCGGAGTGGTGGTCGAGGCCGAGAACGTGAACAAGGCGTACGGCGACAAGCTCCTCATGGAGGGGATGGAGTTCCGGCTGCCGCCCGGCGGCATCGTCGGCGTCATCGGTCCCAACGGCGCCGGCAAGACCACGCTGTTCCGGATGATCACCGGCGAGGAGCAGCCCGACTCCGGCAGCTTCAAGATCGGCGAGACGGTGAAGCTCGCCTACGTGGACCAGAGCAGGGATGCGCTCGACCCGAACCAGAGCATCTGGGAGGCGATCACCGGCGGCCAGGAGCAGTTGCTTTTGGGCAAGCAGACGGTCAACTCCCGTGCCTACGTGGCGCGCTTCAACTTCTCCGGGGCGGACCAGCAGAAGAAGGTCGGCGCCCTTTCCGGCGGCGAGCGCAACCGGGTCCACCTGGCCAAGATGCTGAAGGACGGCGGCAACGTGATACTGCTCGACGAACCGACCAACGACCTCGACGTGAACACCATGCGGGCGCTGGAGGAGGCCCTGGAGAACTTCGCGGGATGCGCCGTGGTCATCTCCCATGACCGCTGGTTCCTGGACAGGATCGCCACCCACATGCTGGCCTTTGAGGGAGACAGCAAGGTGGTCTGGTTCGAGGGGAACTACTCCGAGTACGAGGAAGACCGCCACGCCCGGCTGGGGACCGCAGCCGACCAGCCGCACAGGATCAGGTACCGGCAGTTGACCAGGGTGTAATTGACGTCCGGGCCAGTGAGTTAAGGGATCTGACGATCCAACGTTAGAAGGGGGCGCCACTTGCAATGAGGCGCCCCCTTTTTTACCTGCAGGGGCGCATGATCATGCGCCCGGTTCCTCACGCCGGCTTTCGACCCATCCCGTAGATCACCTCGTAGCTTGCCGGGACCGCCCCATCCCTGCCGTATCTCTTCCGGTAAACCTCCATCATATCGAGCATGGTCCTTCTCTCGGAAAGCCCTTTGGCGGCGACCGGCGCTGCGCTCCCGGCACCGATCCGCTTCAGGGAGCGCAGCAGGTCGGGGACGTCGTGGTGCCATTCGACCTCGAGTTCAGAGATCACCCGCGCCTGCGAAAACCGTGCGCGCTGCAAGGCGGCCAGCACATCCGACTGGGCCTGGAAACTGTGGCTGCGGTCGGCCCCGCCCCTTAGCGCCGTCTTGTAGCAGTCGCGCAGCTCAAAAAGGGTCTTCTCCCCGAAGAGGGCGAAGCAGAAGAGCCCTCCCGGCGTGAGCACCCGCTGCACCTCGGCAAAGGCGTGATCGAGCGTGGCGAGCCACTGGAAGGTCGAGCTGGAAAGTACCAGTTCGAAAGAGCTTTCCGCAAAGGGAAGCCTTTCCGCATCGGCATTTACCAGATGCACCCCCTCAGCCGCCAGATGGGCGGCGGCGGTCTGGCACATGCCCAGGGCCAGGTCGGCGCCGACGGCAAGCGCATTCGGATAGCAGACCCGCAGCCTTGCCAGCAGTCTGCCAGTCCCGGCACCGACATCGAGAAGCCGCGCCGGATGCGCCTCTTCCGCCTGCAGCAGACCGATGAGCCGCTCCACCACCCTGCGCTGCACCACCGCGTGGCCGTCGTAGTCGGCCGCCTGCCGATGAAACGAATTCCGCACCTTCTGCCTGTCTATATTTGCCGCCATCCAGGTACCATCCATACATTCAAATACGCGCATTGCAATGCGTCTCTGCATTCACACCCGTGCCAGAAACGCCCCCACCAGTTCGTTGAACCGCTCCGGACGGGTCATGAACGGCGCATGGCCGCAACCCGGCATGATGTCCAGGGTCGCCATCGGGAGCCGTTCCGCCATGTATGCCGAGGCCGATGCAGGGCAGATCTTGTCGAGCTCGCCGTGTATCAGCAGCACCGGCCGATCGACCGAGGGGAGATCATCCCTCAGGTCCACCACCGAAAGGATCTGCAGAGAGTCCCGCGCCGTGTCGGGGTCCGGAGAGCGCCCGCCCATGACGATCTCGTGAACGATACGCTGGTACTGCGCGCCGTCCATCTCCCCCTCGGCGAACATCCCCCTGAAGAAATCACCCATGGTCTTCTGGTAATCACGCCTGAGACGAAGGCCAAGCCCCTTGACCTCGACCGGAGCCTGACCGTGCGGATAATCGTCCGCCGCGGTGAACCTGGCTGTACCGCCGACCAGGACCAGGGCGGCCAGACGGGACCGAAGTTCCGGGAAAGCCTGCAGCGCCACCTGCACCCCCAGGGACCAGCCGATGAGGACCGCGTCGCTCAGCGCCAGATGCTCGAAGAAGGCGACCAGGTCCCCGGCGAAATCCCGGATGCCGTAGCCGTCAGCCCGGCTGGACTGTCCGTGGCCGCGCTGGTCCAGGAATATCAACCGGCAGTTGTCGTCGAGATGCTGCTGGTAACGCCACACCCGGGCCGACATGGCCCAACCGTGCAGAAACACGACGGGACGGCCGCTCCCGATTTCCTCATAATGCAGAGCCACACCCGAGGGGGTTTCGGCAAAAGGCATTGGCATATCCTTCTTCGTGATAACGGCAAGTTACATCCCCCCTCCCCTTTTCGGGAGGGAGTTTTCTTGGTCGGGAGGTCGGCGGCTTTGCCTTCAGACCACTCCGAGCTTTTTTCCCACCCTGCGGATGGTGTCCGCAGCCTGTTCCAGCTCCGCGGGTTCATGGGTGGCCATGATGGTGCAGCGCAGGCGGCAACTGCCGGCCGGGACGGTCGGCGGCCTGATCCCCTGCACGAACAGCCCCTGCTCCAAAAGCTCGCCGCTGAATTCCATGGTGGCCTTGGCAGGCCCGACGAATATCGGCACGATCTGCGTCTGGCTCCCCATGGTGTCGAATCCGGACGCCGCCAGCCTCGCCTTGAAAAGCGCCGTGTTCGCGGCAAGTCGCTCCCTGAGCCGCGCGCCTTCCGGCGAGTCGACCAGTTCCAGCGCGGCGATGGACGCGGCCAGCACCGCCGGCGGCAGGGAGGTGGAGAAGATGAAACTGCGTGCCTTGTTGACCAGGTAATCGCGGATGGTGGCCGAAGTTGCGGCATAGGCGCCGAAGCTCCCGAACCCCTTGCCGAGGGTGCCCATGTGGACGTCGATGCCATCCAGCACGCCGCACAGCTCGCCGCTGCCGCGCCCGGTCGCGCCCAGCACGCCGCTGCCGTGCGCGTCGTCCACCATGACAAGCGCATCGTAGCGCCTGGCGAGCTGCACGAGCTTTGCCAGGGGCGCGATGTCGCCGTCCATGCTGAACACGCCGTCCGTCACGATGAGGCGCCTACCCTTGCCGCCCTTTTCCTGCAGCAACCGCTCCAGCGCGTCCATGTCCCGGTGCGGGTACCGGTGGAAACCGGCGCGGGACAACAGGGCACCGTCCACGATGCTCGCGTGGTTCAGCCGGTCGGAGAAAATGGCATCGCCGCGGCCGACCAGCGCCGAGATGATGCCGGTGTTGGCGGCGTACCCGGAGTTGAAGACAAGCGCAGCCTCGGTTCCCTTGAACGCCGCGATCCGCGCCTCTAGCCTTTCGTGCAGATCCATGGTCCCCGAAACCAGGCGGGAGGCGCCGGACCCTGCGCCAAGAGCCGCACCCTCCACCGCCGCCCGCTTGAGCGCCGGATGGTCGGCAAGCCCCAGGTAGTTGTTGGAACAAAAAAGCAGCACCTGCCGGCCATCCAGTTCCACCCGGCTCCCCTGCGCCCCGCTGATCACCCTCATGCTGCGGTACAACCCCTGCGCACGCAGTGCTTGAAGTTCATCGGCAAATGTCTGCACCGGCCCTCCCTTTCAAAACAGGGGCCAGGGACTGGGGCTGGGAAATCCCGGTCCTCGGTCAACCCAGTCCCTTTTCACGCTCGACGTGGAGCTACGCCCGCCCACAGCTCCAGTCCCTGTCTTTATTAACACAGGGCAACAACGTTCGTCAACCAAGTACAGGCAAATGGTTGACAATGGCGGACAGCGTCGGCGCCTGCGTCGTGGAGGCGGCGAGACTCTCCCGGCCAACGATGCCCGGCGTCACAGCAAATTTGCACATCAGCCGGCAAATATGCTAACTTCAGACCCGCCCCAAAATATGCTCCCCAAGGAAGAAACCCGGCACATGCGTGGATTGAAGTATCTGGCAGGTTATTCGGAAACCGTGACGGACAAGGTAGGCAAGCTGATTGCGGACAACCAACTCGGCAACGTGCTATTGAGGAAATACCCCTGCGCGCACTGTATCAGGACGGACAAGGCACTCTACGATTTCTCCGTCGAGATAAAGAACGAATACCTGCGCAAGTCGCAACCGCTCAGCAAGGTGGTCTATGACTGCAGGATCAGCGTGATAAACAACGCCCTGGGTACCCATTGCTTCGTTTCCAGGGTTCAGGGGGCAAAGCTCAAGTCAAAGCATGAGATCAGAGTTGCCTCCATTTTCAAGGATGGTCCGCTGGAGTTCCTGAAGATGATCGTGGTTCACGAGTTGGCCCATCTGAAAGAGAAGGACCACAACAAGGCATTCTACCAGCTGTGCGAATACATGGAGCCCGCCTACCACCAGCTTGAGTTCGACACCCGACTCTACCTCACCTACCTGGAATCGGCCGGCTCGCCGCTTTACACGGTTTGACATTAGCATGGGCGACGGCTAACATGCTCCACAGGAGGTTCAACAGAACGCAACGGGTGTCATCTTAGCAAAGGAGGCATCTCATGTCATTCGCGCTCTATCTCGTGGGATTTGCACTCATCATAGCCGGCGTTGCCTGGGCAATGCTCACAGCCGGAGTGGCCCTCGTCAAGATGGCCATCATCTGCCTGATACTTCTCGGCATCGCGGTGCTGACCGGCGTGGTAAATACCCGCCCCAAGGATCCGCCAAGAGGGCCGACCGTCTAAAAGAAGAGGCGGCCCAGCGATCAACGCCGGCGGCCAAATGAAGAGACCCATCGGGACGATCCCCGACGGGTCTTTTTCATTTTCGTGCGACTACTCACGGGTCTACCCCGCCAGGGTGGTCCTGGACAGGGAGGGCGCTCCTCGTTGCGGCGCAACGCCGGGCGGCTCCGGGCAAAAGGGGAGCTCCAGGATCCTGCCGAGCGTCAACTGCGCGGGGTCCTGGTAGGCGGCCACTCCGACCGTTATCTCCTGCTGCGGCACATCGAGCCGCAGGGTGCCGTGCAGGTAGTCGGGCCAGGAAAAGATCGTCGACCAGTTGGAATCGGTCTCCTTTTGGACCACCGAGTGGTGGATGCCGTGCATGCGGGGCGTGACGATGACCCGGCACAGACGACGCTCGATAGCCAGAGGAAGCCGCAGGTTTGAGTGGTGGAACAAGATCTCCATCAGGGTGAGCGTCTGCCAGAGGGCCAGCCCGAGAGGCGAGATGCCCAGCAGGCGGACCTGGGCCGCACGCCAAGGGACCGAAAGCAGCAATTCGCCGGCGTGGAAGCGCAGCGCGGTGCTCGCGTCCATATCGAGGTCCACGTGGTGAGGCTTGTGAAACCGCCACAGGAAGGGGACCTTGTGGGTCAGGTAATGCCAGACGTAAAGCGTGTAGTCGAGCAGAGCCACGCAGAGCAAGAGCTCCAGCGCCACGGGGAGCCGTACCATCTTCAATAGCCCCTGGCGCTTTTGGTGCACCGCGAGCGACAGGGGTGCCGTCACGGGCTTTTCCGCCAGCGCGACCGTAGCCGCCGCCATCAGGGAGACCGCGACGTTGCGGGCATCGCGCGCGAGCTTACCCTGTCTGGATTTGCGAAGAGGGCGCTTTATCTCCAAGAACACCACCGTCGCCAACGTCCCCAAAACCAGCACCGCATTGAGCCACCGGGGCAGCTCCCGGGTCATCTCGTCAGATCTCTTTGCCACAGAAAGCTCCTTTAACTGGCTTTGACAGGCGCCTCAGCTGCGCGCCCGCCCCACCAGCCGGTGGATCAATTCGGCTGCGGCAGTCCAGGCGATGTGATTTCCCATCTCCTTTACACTCGGCTGCCAGGGGACGCGGCGCAGGTTCGGAGAGATCCCGAGCAGCGGCGCTACCATCCCGTCACAGGCAAAAAAGAAGGGTATGGCAAAAGGGAGGCCTGCCCAGCGGGTCAGCTTGGGGAACTTTTCCCGGAGGCTGCTATGGATGAGCCCCCAGCCCAGACCATAGACGACGCTGAATACCAGCCGGGCGCGTTTCTTTTCCCGCCGGTTGAGCTTCTTGCCCAGGATTTTCGATGCGATAACGGGCCCCGCCATCTCATGGGCCGACGCCTCCCGGACCCGCCGGTCACGCCTCTTCTGTTTGGCGCTCACAAAGCGGTCAAAGAACTTGTCCGTTGCTCCGGATACCGCCCCGGCAACCAGGCCGGCAGCCATTGCGACCAGAACCGGATGGCGGCTTTGTAGCATCCTTGCCTTTTCAGTCCCCAGCATGTTGGCCTCCGCTTGAATACGGGTCGTCCTAGCAAAAATCGTGCACTCCAGCCCCGACAACTAGCCCATTGTAGCTGCGCGCCGACGGCTGTCAACCAAGCGTCCCCCCAAGGCATGGCTCACTCTGTTCCATACCACTTTTACTAACCAAAATTTTCAGGGAGGCATACCATGCTAGTCAAGACCTTGCAGGTTCTCGTACACGCAGAACATGACACACTCTGGAACGTGCTCCTGGACAGACTGCAGCATCCGGAGCGCTATACATCCGGAATTTCGCAAGCGCGCATCCTGGAAAGAACAGACGACGTGATGCTCAGAGAGATGAAGCTGCACGGCGACATCGTCAAAGAACGTATCACCATAAAGCCTTATGACAGCGAAATTGAGCATGAACTGCTGGAACATCCTCAGTTCAGCGGTATGATCGTGTTGAGGATTGTGCGCACCGCCAGACAGAGTCCGGTGGCGCCGCAGTACTTGGTGTTTGATCTTGAACTGCAAAGAAAGTCGTTTCTGGTTAAAGGGGTCGTGAAGGGAGAGTACGAGATCGTCGCGGAGCTCGAATCGGAACTAGGCAAACTGAAATCCAGGGCGGAAGAGATGGAAAGCATGGCACAAAGAAATGCACCCGGAACCACGGGCGAGAGATCGCAGTGACATGGAGGGAGGAACCATGAGATCGGTAACTATCGCATGCAGCTTGTTATTCATGCTCTTGAGCATCAACGCGACCATCGCGCCACCGGCTTTCGGCGCAGGTCCGGACTGGGTCATGCTCGATGAAAATGACGAATCCAGCTTCTTCTATGACAAAGCCGGCACTAGCAAACCGGAGGAAGGGATCGTACGGGTGAACACGCGGGTGGTCTACACGGAGGAGGGGAAGGCGGAGGCCGTCAAGATGCTCCCCTCCATCGACAATTCCGGGAAACTGTACGAATCGCGCTACCTGCACGATCTAAATTGTGGCGAGAGGGAAAGCCGGCTGCTTAATGCGTCGCACCTGGACAAGGATGGCGGCGTCTTGAAATCGACCGACCTGTCGTCCTTCACCGAGTGGGAGGCCATCCCACCGGAAGTCCGCATGATGCTGGTGCTGCAGGATGCCTGCGTGCAGTGACCGTTCTACGTTCTACGTTCCAGGTTTAGTTCCCCTCCAGTTGGTCGGGTTCGCCATGCCGGCGACCCGACCTTTTTCAAAGCCCTCAGCGGCCTTTGGGCCGACACTCCTGCCGCAATAACAGATCCATTATTACCAGTGCAGCCAAGCTCTCGACGATGGGCACCGCCCTCGGCACTATGCAGGGGTCGTGGCGCCCCTCGGCCTCCAGCACGGCATTGTCCCCCTCGAAGGTCGCGGTGCTCTGCCGGAGCCCTATGGTGGCCGGCGGCTTGAAGGCAACCCGGAAATAGACGGGCTCGCCGTTGGAGATCCCCCCCTGAACGCCGCCGCTGTTGTTGGTCAAGGTCCCCAGGCGCGCACCCTTTTTCACGTACGGGTCGTTGTGCGCGCTTCCCAGCATCCGGCTCCCGGCGAACCCGGACCCGATCTCGAACCCCTTGCAGGCGGGCAGCGACAGCATGGCATGGGCCAGCATGGCCTCGAGCTTGTCGAACACGGGCTCGCCCAGCCCGACAGGCACGTTGCGGCAGACGCAGCAGACGACTCCGCCCACGGAATCCTTGTTGTCCCGCACCCCGGCGATCAGCTCGGTCATGGCCTGGGCCGCCGGCAGGTTCGGGGAGCGGACCGCGCAGGCATCCACCGCCTGGCGGGTAATCCCTTCCATGTCGACGTGTCCCCCATCGATATGCCCCACCGCGTCCACCCATGCCACGATCTCCACACCGTAGCGCTGCAGCAGGAACTTTTCCGCAATGGCTCCCGCGGCAACCCGTCCGATCGTTTCGCGCGCGCTGGCCCGACCGCCGCCGCTGGCGGCACGGGTGCCGTATTTCATCTGGTAGGTGTAATCCGCATGGGAGGGGCGCGGGATGCCCTGCATCTGCTGGTAGTCAGCGGGTCGCTGGTCGCGATTATGCACCATGAGCCCGATCGGCGTGCCCAACGTCACGCCGTTTTCCACGCCCGAGAGGATGCTGACCAGGTCCTGCTCCTTGCGCGGCGTGGCCAGCTCGCTTTGCCCCGGGCGGCGCCGGTCCAACTGGGGTTGCAGGTCGGCCTCGCTCAAGGCGAGGCCCGGCGGGCAGCCGTCCACGATCGCCCCGACCGCCGGGCAGTGGCTTTCGCCGAAGGTGGAAACCCTGAAAATGGTGCCGAAAACGGAGGACATGAGGACTCCTTGCGTCAGCGCGGGATACCACGCCCCCCGAATAGGGGCCGGATGGAGGGGGGGAGACTGCTGCGACGGCGCCGCCAGGGACCTTTGGCGATCAGGACCACGAACGAGCGCTCGGGCAGCAGATAGCTGTCGGCGCCAACGGCGGGCAGGGCATCCCAGGCCACGATGTCCTCGGGAGAGGGGAGCGAGGTGTCGATCCAGCGATGCCAGGTGCCGCCGGGGAGCTTTTCCGGAGAGGGGATACTGAAGCGGAGCGGTTCCCAGTACGCGTTGACCATGTAATGGAAGACCACCCGCCGGCTCACGCTCCAGGCGGTCAGGGCGATGGTGTGGGACTCGTGGCTCCAGTCCGGGGTGCCCAGCCGCACGCCGTGCCACTCAAGCTTCGCCTGGCCAAGCAGCTGGCTCAGGCTCAGGTCGTCCAGCACCGCGTCACCTTGCACCAGCCGGGCCTTGATGAGCTCCTTGGTGAAACGGTGCGTGTCCGGGTGAGACTGCAGTTTTCTCCAGTCGAACCAGCTGATCTCGTTGTCCTGGCAGTAGGCGTTGTTGTTACCCCACTGGGTGCGCCGCACCTCGTCCCCCATGAGGATCATCGGGGTGCCTAGGGCAAGCAGGGTCACGGCCAGAAAGTTCTTTACCTGGCGGTTGCGTAGCGCCTCGATCTCCTGGTCCTCTATCGGCCCCTCGATGCCGCAGTTCCAGCTCTGGTTGGCATCGGAGCCATCCCGGTTCTGCTCGCTGTTCGCATCGTTGTGCTTCATGTTGTAGGAGACCAGGTCGTTCAACGTGAAGCCGTCGTGGCAGGTCACGAAATTGATGCTCTGCTCCGGCTCGCGCTCCTGGTGCCCGTAGATGTCGGGGCTTGCCAGCATGCGCGCCGCGAAGCGGGAGACGACTCCTTCGTCCCCCTTGAGGAACCGGCGCACGTCGTCGCGGAATTCCCCGTTCCACTCCTTCCAGCTGTCGCCGATGAAACTCCCTACCTGGTACAACCCGCCCGCGTCCCACGCCTCCGCGATCAGCTTGATCCCCGCCAGTGCCGGATCCGATTCGATGTCCCAGAGGATGGGGGGATTCTTGAGCGGACGTCCTTCCCCGTCCCGCGACAGGATGGACGCCAGATCGAAGCGGAAGCCGTCGACGTGCATCTCCTTGACCCAGTAATGGAGGCTGTCGATGATGAGCCGGCGCACCACGTGGTGGTTGGCGTTCAGGGTGTTGCCGCAACCGGTGTGGTTGATGTAGCTTCCGTCCCGCGCGAGGCTGTAATAGACGTCGTTGGCGAAGCCCCTGAAGCAGAAGGTGGGACCCCGGTGGTCCCCTTCGGAGGTGTGATTGAACACCACGTCGAGGATCACCTCGATCCCCGCCCGGTGCAAGGCCTTGACCATGTCGCGGAACTCGTTCAGCGGGCCGAGCGGGTCGTGACTGGAGCTGTAGCCTGCATGGGGGGCGAAGAAGGAAATCGGGCTGTAGCCCCAGTAGTTGCAGAGGCCGAAGGGGGCGTCGAGCGGGTCGAACTGGAAAACCGGCAGCAGCTCGACCGCGGTGACGCCGAGATCCTGCAGGTAGGGGATCTTCTCGACGAGACCTGCGTAGGTGCCGCGTTTGGCGGCCGGGACCCCGGAGGAAGGGTGGCGGGTGAAGCCCGCCACATGCATCTCGTAGATCACCGTCCCGGTATAGGAGCGCTTGAGCGGCACGTCCCCCTCCCAGTCATAACCGCGAGGGTCGGCGACCACACTCTTCATGGCGACCCCGAGGTTGTCTCCCGGCACGCAGGCGGCGCCCCGGTCGTATCCCTTAGGCACCGCGACCGCCCGGCCATAGGGATCGATCAGCAGCTTGCCCGGGTCGAACCGGCGCCCCCGCTGCGGGTCGAAGGGGCCGGCTACCCGGTAGCCGTACAACTGCCCGGCTCCGATGTCGGGCACAAAGGCATGCCAGTAGTGGTAGGTGCGGTTGTGCCTGGGGTCGAGCGGGATGATCCTGGAGGGGGTGGCGTCCTCAGCCCGTCCGAAGAGGAGCAGTTCCATCCCGGTGCAGTCCCTGGCGAAGACGCTGAAGTTCACGCCGCCACGGGAGACCGTCGCGCCGAGGGGGGAGGTATTGCCCCTGTTCAGATCAGAAGCAACGCGGACTGTTTTATCGGAAACGTTGGTCATGGAAGCCTTGTTTGCCCTTGAGGAAACCTCTGGGACTTTTCAGTTTGACTGGCAACGCCAGGGATGCCTCAGTCAATCGGCCCATAAGGGTATATTCTCCCATTGGGACCGGGAAGATGCAACTGACAAAGAGATGCGATCTTGTGTATCAGCCCCCTATTGCCACGTTTGCAATGACAGAACTCAACCTGGCAGAGGGCTACGGTTCGATTGGCAGCCACAAAGCCTCTATCCAGTGCCTCCCCGTTTTTCGATGGAAGGGTTCAGCCGTTGTCAGCTGTGCGCCTGAGCATCCCTTTTACGCCGTTTGCCGCCCTTTTCCATCTGTGACGGGTCCCGCTCCTTGCCGCGTCTCCAGATCCGGAAAGCGTGCAGCATCCCGGATATGGACAAGACGGCGCACAGCCAGCCGATCCAGTCACCCGAAAGCGCGTAGGCGGTGCGCCCGCTCAAAAGAGGAATCCGGTCGACCAGCACCTCCCTGGTCCAGACTCCGGTGCGGCTGGCGATGCGCCCCACCGGGTCGACGAAGGCGGACACGCCGGTGTTGGTGACACGGACCAAAGAGCGGCGGTTTTCGATGGATCGGAAGCTTGCCAGGGCCAGGTGCTCCATCGGCTCCGTGGATTTGCCGTACCAGGAGTCGTTGGTCAGGTTGAACATCACCTCCGGGACCCGGCCCGCACGTCCGCCGCGCATCAGCTTTCTGATGTGCCCGGGAAAGATGTCCTCGTAGCAGATGTTTACCGAAAGCAGATGCCGGCCCAGCGCAAGCGGTTCCTCGCTGACGCCGGGCCAGAATTTGCTCACGAAGGGCGACCAGGCGTACAACTGCGGGAAGATGTCGCCGAAGGGGATGTACTCGCCAAACGGGACCAGGATGGTCTTGTCATAGCTGCCGAGGATCCTCCCTGACGCGTCGGTCAAAAGCGCGCTGTTGGAGTTGCGCAGCTCATCCCCCTCGATCATCTGCAGGCACGCCCCCAAAAGCATCGGCGTCCCCGTTTCGCCCAGCAAGGCGGCAGGAAGGCGGCTGTCGCGCGTTGTGAGACTGACCCTGCAGACCCCCTCGGGCCAGACGATGAGGTCCACCGCGTGCCGTGCTGCGAGCGTGCGCGACATCTCCTGGTGCTCGCGCAGGACGACATCGGGATCGATATATTTGTCCGCAGCACCCCTGTTGGCCTGGACCAGTCCGACGGTCAGCTTTTCCGCAGAGGCGACCTGGCGGTCCACCGTGCGGATGCGCAGCTCCCCGAAGGTGACCACCAAGGCGATGACGGCGGCAAGCAGAGCCAACTGGCGCCAGGCAAGGCGCCGGCTCTCGAACCAGCGCGCCGCTGCCGCATAGATGGTGGCATTGATGTAGACAACGAGGAAGCTGACCCCGAGGATCCCGGTCAGTTCAGCTATCTGGGTCAGCGGGGAAAGCCGGTACTGGCTGGCGCCCAGGTAGTTGGGGAATATCTCGGGCCAGAACTTCTCGACCGCCGTCCAGACAACCGGAGCGACCCAGACCACGCTCCAGCCCGTGTCACGGGTGATGAGGCGGGTGGCCCAGGCCCAGGTTGCCACCACGATGCCGTTTGCCGCCGACAGCAACAAAAGACCTAGCGCCGCGAGCGGCCAGGGCGCCCCGGCGAACTGTTTAAACATCTCGATGACCCAGTAAAAGCCTCCGGCATTGCCGACGATGCCGGCGACCCAGCCGATCAAAAAGGCGCGTGCCGGTCGCTGCTCGCGCACCGCCCAAAGCAGCGGCACCAGGAAGATCCACTCCAGGTAAAACTGGTCGAAGCCGACATAGCCCAGAAAATGCAAGATGCCGCCCATAACGGCGGCGATCCAGGGCAGCAATCTCTTTATCTTATCGTTTTGCAAACTTCTCCCCATTTGTCGCCAGCGTCGTCAAAGTTTTCCGGCCGGCAAGGATCTGAACAGCAATGAAGCGGCGTCCGCTTCCCCACCCCGGTCCTCCGCTTCAAGGGACGGGGTGGGCGGCGCGGGTGCAAGTTACCACATAAAATTAATCAGTGCAATCTCACTATTCGGAGCAAGGGCACCGGCAAGGGGAGCCCCCTGCGAGTGTCGCCGGCGTTGCTAGCAGCGGTCGTTGTAGGGATACCCCTTTCGGGTATTCCGCATCTACGGAAAACCGGATCACCTCGCGGCAGCAATGCCGCTCCTACGATATCCGGCGCCTCTTTCCCCCCGCTTCACAAAACGGACTGCCACAAAAAAGGAGGGCGCCCGAAAGGGGCGCCCGGTTGCCGCTCGCTCTAGCGTGCCGGGTAATAATCCGGCGGGACGGAGTACATATCCGGCGGCGCAGGGGCCACGTTCCTGGTCCGGACCCTTCGCATCGTCCCCGGGACCTGGTTGCCCTTGGCATACATGCACTGCACGTAAGTGTTATCGTAGCGCCGCTGCGCCTCCATGCCGTAAAGCTGGCCGGAGCTTGCGCCGCTCGCGCTCCCAAACAACAGGCCGGTACCGCCGCCGATCGCCGCGCCGGCTCCCGCGTTGCCCGATGCCGCACCCAAGGCGGCGCCGACGCCTGCACCGATAGCCGTGCCAACGACGGCACCCGTTACCGTGTTTCGATCAGACATTTCCTGCGGATTCTGCCCGATCTGCCGATTTGCCCAGTCCCGGCACAGCGCATCCTCGGCCATGAATTGTTCGAAGGGCTTGCCTGGCGTCGGGAGCACCCTGACGCTCGGGCCTGTCGGGAGGGTAGCGCAGCCGCCCAAGGTAAGTAAAACAAGAAGCGAGATAATCTTTGTTGTCCGTTTCATGGGGTTTCACTCCTCCTGGTCCTGGTCCGGTGGCGGTTGGGATGGTACGACCCTCAGCCAGCCGCCCGGACAGCGTTTGACATATGGATAATAGCCATTGGCATCCTTGCAGTAATACCAGTACCCCGTCTCTGCCTGTTGCGGTTCCGGCATGACGTATTCCTCAGGCTCTCGCGGGACGACTACGGTCGGCGGAGCGTAATAGGGATAACTGTAGTACGGATACCAGGGATAGAAGAAGGGATCCCATACCCCCCAGCCCCAGCCGGGGCCGATCCAGATGCTGCTGGAAAAGTGCCCGCCTCCCCGATGGCCTCCTCCGCGCCCGACATAATCGCCGCGCCCGACATAGCGGCCATGACCGCCCCCCCTCACCACGGCGTCACCGCCGGCATGTCCTCGGGCACCGCCGCGGCCGACAAACCCGCCACGACCGCCGGAACTGCCGACATGTCCGCTACGGGCTGCCGGATCGGCCTGAGCGGTCTGTTCTAGCGGCCCGGCAAAGGAAGCCGCGAAAAACAGCACTGGTACAAGAAGCGCGATAAAAGTGGCCTTTCTCATTTAAGCCCCCTTTATAAATGCGGTTTTCAGCTGACTTAGTATACAACTTCTGAAATGTATCTGCAAAGCTTACAACGACCGCTGTTCCCCTCCCCGCCTCTGTCGCCACTTTCCCTGTGATCTGCGCCGGAGGGAGCTTTCTCAAGCGGACGTTGCCGTCGATCCCAAAAAGCAAGAGGCCCTCCGGCTTTTCGCCGAGGGGCCTCTCCTGTGATTTCCGCCAAGCTTCCGGTCAACGCCGGATCATTTGGTCTCGAGGCCGACCTTCTTAGCCACCTCTTTGGCATTGGCCAGATGCTGCTCCAGGGTGGGCAGCGTTTTGACAATGAAGGCGTTGATCTCCGGGTCCTTCACGTTTTTGGCCGCCTTCTTGAATTTGGCGACGTCCTTGACGTGATCTTTTAACATGGCCTGCATGTATTTCTTATCGAACTCCTGACCGGAGAGTTTCGAGAGCTTGTCAACCTTGCCTTTCTGCATGCCTTTAAGCTCAGTCGGCACCTTGACGTCCTTACCCGTGACGATGCTTTTCAGTTCGTCGTTCGCCTTGCCGTGATCGGTGACCATAGCCTGGCCGAAATCCTTCACCTCCTGAGACGCGGCGTTCTTGATGGCCAATTCGCTCATCTGGACCGCCATCATCCCGCCACTGGCAGCGCTCTTAACGAACGCCTTGTCGGCCCTTGCCAGCCCTTTTCCCGCCGCGAACGCCGGCACCGACAAGCTCGCGATTGCAAACAGTGAAACGAGCGCCATCCACACAAATCCCTTTCTCATGTTGCCTCCTTTGGTTGGCCGAAGCCTTGGGGTGATCCGTATTGTTAGAAAAAATTCACCATCTAAAAATAGCGGGATTCCATCCGATGTCAACCAAAGGGGGAGCAATTCGCTGTGCATGCCGGGACGATTCACTGGTAGAGCGTTTGTTCCTCGGTGTAATAGGTCTTCTTGGAGAGGATCTGCTCCTTGATGATGGGCGCCCCGCCTGGAGAGCGCCTGAGCGAAGGGTTGTGGACTTTCAGGAAGTCGCGTATCTCGCCGGCTATGATGTCGGGATGACGTTTTTCAAGATAATCTATGGCTTCGTTCAACACGGCCGGAATGGATTCAACCAGCGCATCGACGGCTTCAGGCGGCAGTTTGCCGACCTGAGACTTGGGAGAGATGCGCGCTCTCCAGAGAATTTCATCGGAGTAGGCGTTGCCGATGCCGCCGACCATTTGCTGGTCCAGCAGGAAGCCCTTGACCAGCGTCCTGGGCTTCTTTAGAAACTTCGACTTCAGGTAATCTGCAGTAATGCCCAGAGCATCGGGCACCGGCTCCGGTTTCGGGTTCAGGGCGACCGTTGCCCATCCCTTGGGATCATTCACTGCCATAGCGGAGCCGTCCGAGAAGCAGACGGCAAGCACCGGATAGTGTATGTTTTCAACCTTCTTGTCGGTGGTCAGCAGAAAACCGCCGGAGAGCATGAGATGGATGCAGACGGAATCACCATTACTTGTGCTGAAGCAAATCTGCTTACCCACCCTTTGAACCTTGGTGATCGTCGAACCGACCAGTGAGTCTGACAACTCTTCGGGAGTCACGTTCAAGCGCTTTGCACCGTGATAAGTGACTCTGGTGACCTTTTTGCCAGTTACGGCCCGGCCCAGGTTCTTTGCGAATATCGTCAAGTCCGGCAGTTCAGGCATGACTCCTCCGTTGTCAATAAGATAGCCAAGGCATCGGCCTAAGTAAGTTCACTAAGCCAGCCCAGGAGGCCCTTTCAGCGACCTGAAGCTGACCATCTTGCGCTGTTCCTCGTCGTACAGGTTCAGCCAGATCGATTCCAGACTGGCCGGCACGGTGATGGGCTTGGTCTTCTGCAACTGCGGGGTCTCATCGTAGCACTGCAGCAGATGGTAATTTGGAATGCCGGGGCGAGCGTGATGGACATGACGGTAGCCGATGTTGCCGGACAGCCACTGAAGTACCTTCGGCAGCTGGTAGAACGAGGCTCCTTCCAGTGCCGCCTTCCACGGGTCCCAATCTTCGTGCCGCTCAATCTGCGGCAGTTTCAACGGGGCCAACAGGGGAGGCCGCCAGCAGCTCCGCGGGCTCGGGCTGGTACCCGGTGGCGCCGACGGCAGCGTAACCGACGCCCAGCCGGCGCTCGCGCAAGCGCTTCACCATGAGCGGGAGGACCACCGCCGCGAAGATCAGCCCGCAGCCGATCCATTCGCGCCGGGTAAGCCTCTCGCCCAGCAGCAGCATCCCTCCCACCATGCTCCAGACCGGATCCATGGTGTAGATCAGGCCGGCCTTGGTCGGAGTCGTGTATCGTTGATAGGTATTTTGCAGCGTGAAGCAGATGACCGTGGGGAAAATCGCGCAATAGGCGAGAGAGCCTGCGGAAACCGGACTGATGACGAACGGCCGGGCGGGCAGGACCAGGAGCAGGAGACCGCCCACCACGGTCACCGTGGCGAACTGGACCAGGCTCACCAGGTAGATGTCCTCGTCCCTCAGCAGCTTGGAAACCGAGATGATGTGCAGCGCGATGAACAGCGCGCACAGGGTGGAAAGGAGATCTCCGCGGCTGAAACCTTCGGCCCCTCCGCGTGCCATCTCCCAAATCCCGCCCATGGCGAGCAGCAGCCCGGCCAGTGTCAGGCGGTCCAGCCGCTCCCGCCAGAAAAGCAGGCACAGCAGCGGGATGAGCAGCACGAACAGGTTGTTGAGAAAGCCTGCCCGCGAAACGCTGGTACCGTTCACTCCCAGGACGAAGGAGAGATTGGTCGCGGTAAGGGCAAGGCCCACGATCACCCCTGCCTTCACGGTAGCCCAGTTGAAACGTCGCAGCCTCGGCAGGCAGAGCAGCGCCATGAGCAGCGTGGCCAGGGAGAACCGGAGAAAAAGGAAGGTAACCGGCGGGATTTCGCGAAAGCCGATCTTGTTGAATATGAAGCTCCCGCCCCAGAACAGGGTGGTGAGCAACAGCCATAAGGTCGCCTGTGCGGAGCGGGGATCTTCGGAGCGTTTTGTCTGCATCGGGGTATTAAAGACCGCCGCGCCCGATAAGTCAACAGTTGTCTATGGACCGGCGCCGATGCGGATCTCGGTGCCTTTTGTTCCGGCAGCGCTGCGGGCGCAAGGGGTGGATTCCTGGTCACCCCGACCCGGTGCACCTGCATCCCGGGCAAAAGAAAGGGGCCTGAAAAATCAGCCCCTTTCTTTCGTCATCCAGCTGCTTAACCACCACGAGAAACCGTACCCTGCTTAGATGGCGACTCATCCATCAAGCACCTCCGCGGTTCATATCTGTCAGCATCTGAATTGCGTCTCTCAGCTGGAAATCCAGCATTCTCAACTCCTCCCCACTGTAGACGCTTGTCCCTTTCCCGATTTCCCTGTTGAGCCTATCGATCCTCATCTGAATCGAATCAACACTGTCACGGCAATTTGCCGAGACCAGCAGGCATTCGTCCTTCTGGACCGATTCTCCCGGGTCCATTCCCATTGAACCTGATTCAGCAAGCACCGGCAGTGCAGATATGAGGGTAGCTGCCATCAAGATAGCGAGCTTTGTAGCTATTGCTTTCATGACCGACCTCCTTTGACTAAGCCAGCTTCCGACTTCACATGTTCACAGTATAGTAGCACCGCCGCAGGTTGCAAGTGAAAATCGTTATCGTTAAGTTCGCCCGGGCGCCGTCGTTGGCCGCGGCAGGGGAAAAAGGCGGGGGCGCACCGGGAGTCCTCTTTTTAGCTCAACTGGTTAGGTATTCTGCCGATAATGAAGAGATGATACCGGTCCCGACCAAGACGGGACCGTTGGGCCGCCCGAAACCGGATGGGGATACCGCATGCCTTCGTTCACACTCAAAACCAAGATCACGGTCGCCATGGCGACCTTCACCATGGTCGTCATCCTGGTGCTCGGCAGCCTCGCCATCGCCTTTTTCAGGGCGCAGCTGCGCAGCAACATCATGGCACAGCAGCACGCCCACGTATCCTCAGTGGCAGCCGAGATCGACGACAAGCTGCTGAACGCGCAGGTGGAACTCCAATCGGTGGCGCGCATCTTCCCGCGCGATTTCTCCCGGGCGCAGGAGATCCTGGAAAACCGGCTGGACACACGGCAGTTCTTCCAAAACGCCCTGGCACTGGCCGATGCCTCCGGTCGCTTGCTGGCACTGGCGCCCATGGAAAAGGAGATGTTTCGGAACAACCTGGGCAACCGGGAATATTTCCTGAAGACCGTCCAAACCGGCGCACCGACCATATCGGACCCCTTCATCACACGGCAAAAGAACCGGCGCCCCATCGTCATGTTCACAGCTCCGATTTTCGACAGGGACAGCTCTCTCAAGGGGATGCTCCTGGGGGCTATGGATCTCACCAAGAACAACTTTCTCGGCAAGCTGGCCCAGACCAAGGTCGGCAACAACGGCCACTTTTACCTCTTCAACACGGACCGCACCATCGTGTTAGGCCCGGACCGGAACAACTTCCTGCAGATGAATGTCCCCCCCGGCGTCAACCGGCTCCTGGACCGCGCCGTCGGGGGTTTCGAGGGGAGCGAGGAATGCACCCTGTCGGGGGGAAAGCGGGTCCTCGCCTCCTTCCAGAGACTGAAGACCACCAACTGGATTCTCTGCGCCAGCACACCCCTTTCCGATGCCTACGGACCGGTGACCGGTGCCATCAAGCTTCTTCTGGTGGCGCTGTTGGTGGCGACGCTCATCTCGGTCCTCATGGTCTGCACCATCATCAATTACCTGACCATTCCGCTGGCGAGGTTCACCGATCACGTGCGGCTGGTCATGGGAAAGGAGGATAGGGACCGACTGTTCCGCTACCAGCGAGACGACGAGGTCGGCCTTTTGGCCAGCAGCTTCAATTCGATGATGGAACAGCTCAGTGCGGAAAAGGAAGCGCTGCGCCTTTCGGAGCAGCGGTTCGCCACGGCCTTCAACGCCAGCCCCGAATGCATCACCATCAACCGGCTCAGCGACGGGCTGTTCCTGGAGGTGAACGAGGCCTTTCAAAAGGCCTCCGGCTACCAGCGCGAGGAAGCCCTCGGCAGGACCAGCCTGGAACTGCAGCTTTGGTCCTCACCCATAAGCAGGGAGACCATGCTGGCGCTGGTCAGGGAGAACGGCTTCCTTCATAACTGGGAAATGGAGTTCCAGAAGAAGGGCGGAGAGGTCCGGACCGTGCTCCTTTCGGCCAATCCGATCGAGTACTACGGAGAGGCCAGCCTGCTTCTTTCCCTGCGCGACATACACGAGATGAAGAGTGTGGAGAAGAAACTGCAGAAAAAGCAGGCGGAATTGGTGAAAAAGCATGGCGAACTGGAGAGGGCGCACCAGGAGCTGAAGATGGTTCATGGGCAGATCCTGCAGCAGGAAAAGATGGCGAGCATCGGTCTTCTTGCCGCCGGTGTCGCCCACGAGTTGAACAACCCCATCGCCTTCGTCACCAGCAATCTTGCCACGCTCAAGAAGTACACGGCGAGGATGCATGAATTCATGGATCTTCAGACGCAAAAACTCGCTCTTATCTCTGCCGAGCAACGGCAGGACCTCGAAGAGAAGAGGAAGAGCCTGAAGCTGGATCGGATCGTGGCGGATATCGGAGAGTTGCTCGATGAGTCACTGGACGGAGCCGACCGGGCCCGGTGCATCATCAGAGATCTGAAGATGTTCTCCAGAAAGAACTCCGGGCAGTACCAGGAGGCGAACCTGAACGACTGCCTGCTCACCACCTTGAACATCGTCTGGAACGAGATCAAATACAACGCGACGGTGCATAAGGAACTCGGGGAACTGCCTCCGACCTGGTGTCTGCCCCAGCAATTGAGCCAGGTGTTCCTGAACCTGATCGTGAATGCGGCACACGCCATCGAGAAGCAGGGAGAGATCGTCATCAGAAGCTGGCACGAGCGCGGCTTCATATCCATATCGATAGCAGACAACGGCTGCGGCATCGACCCCGCAATTCAGCAGCAGATTTTCGAGCCCTTTTTCACCACCAAGGAACCCGGGAAGGGAACCGGGTTGGGGCTTAGCATCTCCTGCGACATCGTCCACAAGCACAAGGGGGAGTTGACCGTGCAAAGCCGGGTGGGGAAGGGAACCACCTTCACGGTCTGCATTCCCGTCTGCCCGTCGGCCGACGTGCTGGCAGCCTAGAGCCGGCGGCGGGGAACCAGGGTTTGAGCGGACGCGTCCTGACGGTCGACGCGAAAAAGAGCCCATATCAGATGCTGATACGGGCTCTTTTGTTGTCATCCCCATGCGGGCCACGTGCTCCGGTTAAAACTCCAGGGTGGAGCTGAGCAGCAGATTCGGGTCCTGAACGGCTGCCGTCGCCGGCTCCTCGAAGCTCACCCGCCCGATCTTCGCCGCCCGAAGCTCCCGGAGAAAGGCCTCTGCGGCACGATTCACGTCGACAACGCCGCCGCTGACCAGGCAGCCCAGGCAGCGACCGATGGCCTCGATAGACTCGTGTGGAGCCTCCGGCAGCTCGGCCAGCCTGTAACGCTCCTTGAGCAGTTCCGGATAGCGGCGCATCATGAATTCGACGGCGAACATGCCGACATTGGTGTAGTCGAGGGCGTTGGCGCCGATGGCGCCGCTGGTCGCCAGCCTGTAGGCCCCGGTCTGGTTGCTCATAACAGGCCAGAGAATGCCCGGTGTGTCGAAAATGAGGATGCCGTTACGCAGGTCGATCTGCTGGGTCGTGACCGTGATGGCAGGTTTATCACCCACCTTGGCTATGGATTTGCCAGCCAGCGTGTTGATGAGGGTCGACTTGCCTACGTTGGGAATGCCGCAGACCATGGCGCGGATCGGATAGCCCGGGTTGTTGCCACGGTTTGGCACCAGATTTTTGCAGACCTTGACCACCTGCTTTACCTGGGGCAGATGCTTTGCCGACAGCGGCAGGGCCCGGACCCCGGAAGTTTTCTGAAAGTGGTTCACCCATAACTGGGTGACGACAGGGTCGGCGAGGTCGTTCTTGTTCAACACCTTTATACAAGGCTTATCCCGGCGCAACTCCTCCAGCAGATGATTGGAACTGGAGTAAGGAAGGCGTGCATCGAGCACCTCGATAATCACGTCGATCTTACGGAGCAGCTCTTTGATCTGCTCACGGGCCTTGCTCATATGGCCCGGATACCACTTAATCGTCATTTACGTTATTCCCTCTGAAAATAAATTGCTGCTGCAATCCGACACAATAGCACAGAGTGGGCGATAAAATCCTGATTATCTGACAGGCGACTCAGGCAGATTCACGGAAGTCTCCAGTCGATGGGAGCCCTGCCGTGCTTCACGAGATAGTCATTGGCCAGTGAAAAATGGCGGCATCCCAGAAAGCCACGGTGCGCTGAGAGCGGCGACGGATGTGGGGCCCTCAGCACCAGGTGCCTCGTGGCATCGATGACCGCCCCCTTTTTCTGGGCGTACGCCCCCCAGAGCATGAAGACCACATGGTCCTTCTTCTCGTTGAGCTCCGCAATCGCCCTGTCAGTGAAGCTCTCCCAACCCTTCCCCTGGTGCGAACCGGCACATCCGGCCTGCACGGTCAGGACGCTGTTGAGCAGCAAAACCCCTTGGTCGGCCCATGCCTTCAGGTTGCCGTGCCTGAAATCATCGGGGCTCAGCCCCAAGTCGGCCCGGAGCTCCTTGAAGATGTTCATGAGCGACGGCGGGCAGCCGACGCCACGGGGGACGGAAAAGCAAAGCCCGTGAGCCTGGTCCGGTCCGTGATAGGGATCCTGGCCCAGCATGACCACCTTCACACTGTCAAAAGGGGTGGAGTTGAAGGCATTGAAATACTCGCGGCCTTTGGGGTAGATCGTCTTTCGGCTGGAAACTTCCTTACGCAGGAACTCTTTCAGGTCCATCATGTAAGGCTTCTGAAACTCATCGACCAGATGAGACTTCCATCCCGGCTCCATCTGAACTTGCGACTCCGTTGCCATCTGACTGATCCCGCCTCCTTTAAACTTATACTGGTCCATCGGAAGTATCACAGTATCTGAAGTGAGAAAAGCTGGCAAGATCTGTTTGCCCTTCATGGCGTCGACTGGACCCGCTTCTGTCGTTCGCGCTAAGCGGTGACGATAATATCCAGCCGTTCCGGACCGTGCACCCCGATCGCCAGGGTCAGCTCGATGTCGGCGGTACGGCTCGGACCGGTGATGATGGCGACGTTGGTCGGCGGCGTGCCCAGGCTGGCGAAGAACTCCTCGAGGGTCGCGTAAATCTTCCCGGTCGGCAGGATCGCCACATGATGCGACGGCAGCAGGCTTGCCTGTACCGCCCTCCCCTCCACGCTCGCGCAGACGATGCTGCCGGTTTCTGCGATGCCGGCCAGCACCTCTTCCACCGTTGCGTCCGCCTGGGCATAACCCTCCACGCGGAACACCACATCCCGAACTGCGGCCTGCTCCAGTTGTGTCAGCGCCGGGCAATAGACCTTTTTTCCATCCTGCACCAATAGCGGCACTGCGGCGCTCAAGGCTTCGGAGTCGGCCACCTCCAGCGTGCCTGCGGCGGCAAGTGCCGCCTTCTCCATGAATAATGTCACGATCTCTTCACGGCTCACGGCATCCTCCTGTGAAACGGCCTCGACGACGGTTCGGGGAGCCGTCCCGCCACATCTTTACCGGTCAGCTTCTGAATCACAGGCCAAAACAGCCGCGACACCCGCTGCGCCCAGAAGAATATCTCCGGCCTCTGCACAGCGGCCCCGAAGAAGCGCATGCCGAGCCTCTCCCGGGTGTCCGAGTACCCCTCCTTGATCCTGCGTTCCCTAAGCTTCAGGATCAGCTCGACCAGGGGTATGCGCACCGGACAGACGTCGACGCAGGCGCCGCACAGCGTACTGGCATCCACCAGCGGGTACGACTTCTCCATGCCGGTCAAAAGCGTGGTCAGCACCATCCCCATCGGCCCCGGGTAGGTCCAGCCATAGGCATGTCCGCCGACCGTCCGGTACACCGGGCAGACGTTCATGCACGCGCCGCAGCGGATGCATTTCAGCATCTCGCGGCAGGCTCCGGCAAGGATTTCGCTGCGGCCGTTGTCCAAAAGGACGATGTGCAGCTCTTGCGCCCCGGTCGCCTCGCCAGGTTTGCGCGTCCCGGTGATGATGGAGACGTAGCTCGTGATCGCCTGCCCCGTCGCCGAGCGCGGCAGCAGGCGGATGAAGGTGGGGAGCTCCGCTAGGCTGGGCAGGACCTTCTCCACCGAGAGGATGGCGATATGCAGCTTGGGAACGCTCGTGACCATGCGTCCGTTCCCCTCGTTGGTGAAGAGCACCAGGCTTCCCGTCTCCGCGATGGCGAAGTTCGCCCCCGAGATCCCGGCGTCGGCCGCCAGGAACTTCTCCCGCATCACTTTCCTGGCGATCTTGGTCAGCACCTGCGGGTCTTCACTGTAGGGGACACCGAGCCGGTCCGCGAAAAGCCTCCCCACCTGCTGCCTGTTCTTGTGGATGGCGGGAACGATAATGTGGGAAGGGGTCTCGCCCTCTAGTTGGATGATGAACTCACCGAGGTCGGTCTCGACCACCTCGATACCGGCCGCCTGCAGGTGGGCATTGAGACCGATCTCCTCGGAGACCATGGATTTGCCCTTGGCCGCCATCTTCACGCCCCGCTCCTTAAGCAGCGATCCGATCAGTTCCCGGGCGGCCTGCGCGTCGGCTGCACGGTGCACCGTTGCCCCTGCCCTCGTCGCGTTCGTGGTGAATTTTTCCAGGTACTCCGGCAGGCGGTCCAGCACCTGCATCCTCACGTCCGACGCCTTGTCGCGCAGCGCTTCCAGATCCGCAATGGCCTCCAGTGCGGCCGTGCGCCTGGTGCCGAAAGTGTCCGTTGCGTTTTTCATGGCTGCGCGCAGGGAGAGGTCGGCTATCGACGCGGCCGAATTGGCGCGAAAGTTACGGCTGGTCTGCTCTTCGCTCATAGCCCCTCCGCGAGTAGTTGCACCAGGTGCCTCACCTTTATGTCGCTGCCGCGGCGCTTCAGGCCGTCGGCAATGGTCATCAGGCAGGCACTGTCGCAGCCGGTCACCGTATCTGCGCCGGTGGCCATGATCGACTCGGCCTTGTCGTCGGCCAGGGCGCAGGAGATCTCGGGGAGTTTGGCCATGAACGTGCCTCCAAAGCCGCAGCAGCGGGTCGCATCCGGCATCGGCACGAATTGCGCCCCCGCCAGCGCGGAGATGAGGAGCAGCGGTTCCTCGCGCACGCCCAGAGATCGGGTGAGATGGCAGGAAGAGTGGTAGGTAATCCTCCCTTTTCCGATAAAAACCCGCTCGTGTGCGCGCAGCACCTGTACCAGGAACTGCGACATCTCGAAGACCCTCGACGCGGCACTTCTTGCCAGCTCGCCCATTTTCAGGTCGTCATGGAACAGCTCGGGATAGTGATGCTTCACCATCGCGGCGCAAGACCCCGAGGGGGTCACGATCGGATCGTCACCGGTAAATATGGAGAGGAAATGTTCGGCAGCGCCGCGTGCCTGCTGCCGATACCCGGCGTTGAAAGCGGGCTGTCCGCAGCATGTCTGCCCGCGTGGGTAATCGACCTCTACCCCGAAATGCTCGAGAAGCCGCACCGTCGCCTCTCCCACTTCGGGAAAGAAGGAATCCACCATGCAAGTTCCGAATAACTGGACGCGCATATACGACTATCCTCACTAGTTACCGCCGCCGCTGATTTTCCTGCATGTAGTCTACTAAAACGGTAAACTCTGTCAATGAATGGCAGGAATCCTTGGTGCTAATATTGTCTGTCAGGCATGTATTGGAGAAGAACAGTACTAGGAGGTTTGGAGTAACAACCGTGAAGAGCGCTCAGAGTAAGGTAGCGTATTTGGCCAGAGAGTATGTAATCTGTGAAGCCCTGAACAAAAGCAAAAAGCCCCACCGGGTTTCCCTGGTGGGGCTTTTCTATTAAATTCCCTGCGGCGACCTACTCTCCCACACAGTTACCCATGCAGTACCAT
>Ga0209317_1000599_pt1 | contig 40997 bp, 28 predicted proteins | sample RifGroB2_FD_183994 | JGI IMG/M metagenome (GOLD analysis project Ga0209317, IMG submission 183994) | Soil microbial communities from Rifle, Colorado, USA - Groundwater B2 (SPAdes) (version 2) | ecosystem: Environmental > Terrestrial > Soil > Unclassified | place: Rifle, Colorado | collected... | reverse complement strand
CGGCGGCAGCAACAAGACCATCGCCGACAACCTTTACGGCGGCAACATCATGACCTGCGCTACCTGCCACGAAGTTCACAACAAAGAAAACGCTACTCAGGACAATTACACAGACGGTACTCATGCTAACGGCATCGGCGGCACACAGGCCGCTCCGAACTACTTCCTCTATGCCAGACAGACCCAGTCGCTGATCTGCCTGTCCTGCCACGTGAAGTAATGCTATGGGTGGAGGCTTATGCCTCCATAAATCTGCCTCGGCAGGTTGCCTGATCCTGACCACCGGAACAAGCAATCGACCGAAGCTTACAAAGGGGACCTTTAATGTTCAAAAAGGGATTAGCCACTCTGGTCTGTCTGACAGTCATGTCGGCGCTGTGGTCTTGGGCCGCGACGACATACTCGATTTCGACCAAGATCAATAGCCTCGGCACAAAGCCCGTAACGGTCGGCGATAAGCTTACCTACGTGCCCGTGATCGGGGGCTCGATCCAGGTGCGCGACAACGCCGCGCAGAACCTGGGCATCAAGTACACAAACTTCACCACCTCGGCCGCCGTGTCGGTTGTGGTCACTCCGGAGCCCGGTTACAAGATCTCGGCTCTAACCAAGAACGGCACGGCTGTCGCCGTTGCCGCAAACCAGACTGCGGCAGTCCCGGTCTCGTTCGTGAAACCGGCTCCGCTTGCGACCCAGACTCTGGTTGCAACCTTCGCAGTTGCCAGCGACAGCGCCGTCGTCGCGAAAACCTGGCAGCTCCAACTCCAGAACCAGAACCTCGGCGGTAACCTTACCGTTACCCGTGGTCTGGTGACTGACCCCGCTTTCACCACCGTCGGCAAGCCGCTGGTGAAGAATTACCTCGACACCACACCGGTGAGTGTGAAGGTTGACGCAGCTGATGGCTACAAGATCGAGTACATTCTCGTCAATGGCCAAAAAATCACCATCGTTACCCCAGACGAGCAGACCGTCGGCATCGATCCCAAAGACGGCAGCAGGGTAAGATCGGTTGTGGCAGCTTACAAGAAAAAACCTCTCGCCGTCAGCACCAGCGCTCTGCTTCCGGGCCAGGCAGGCTATGTCCCGAACGGTATCGCTCCTATCAATCCGAACGCTGATGTCTATGGCACGGTCAGATTGACCGTAACCCCAACCGGTTCCAACAATTTCGTGGAAACCGTTGTCGCTAAAGCCGGCACCGTTGAGCTCCCCGCAGCTCAGGTTAAGCTGACCGACAGATTCGGCGACGCAGTAACCCTGCCGTTCAGGGGCCCTGTTAAAGTGACCATCACCGGCATCACTTCCGCGGTCACCGTAACGGCTACCTACAAAAAAGACAACACCCTGGAAATGGGGAACTGCACCAGCACCTGCCACCTGAACGCCAGCGCTGCAACCCAGGCCGTGGTACCGGCATGGGAAGCATCTGCGCACAAGGGTAATGCAATCGACTGCGTATCCTGCCACCAGACCATGCCCGGCCCGATCGTGAAGGCCTCGGTCGAGAAGAACACCTTCACCATAACCAACGCCAAGGCCGGCACCGTGGGGAGCAACTACTGCTCCAAGTGCCATGCCGCCAGCGTCAGCGCCGTGCAGGCGTCGATCCATTACACCAAGCCCTCCGGCAGCATGGCATGCAGCGATTGCCATGCAAGCACCCACAACCCCGAGTTCGTCGCCGGGGCCTGCTCGGGATGCCATGGCGCGGTGAACGAACACACCGCAGCCAACATGGGCACCAAGACATGCATCGAGTGCCACGACAAGCACAACCCCTCGACCATCACCGGGACCCTGGGGGCTCCGACCGCCCATCCGGCCGTCACCTTGTACACCTTCGAAGAGATCGGCATGCAGATGGCCGGTGGAGCAATGGTACCGGTCCAGGTCGACGCCAACGGCAAGGGCCTGCCCTACTCGCCGAAGATGACCTGCGGCACCGCAAACTGCCACGTGATCAACGGCGTGAACTACACCTACGACAAGATCTCCGACCACGCCTTCCACTCCGCCCAGGGCAGGAACGAATTTCAGGATTCCACTGACGGGAAGCTCTTCACCACCAAGAACAAGCCATGGGGACAGTCAACCGCCATGGTCGGCAAGTGGTGAAGCCCCTCTCTTCGCCAGGTGGCGAATTTCATGAATCAGACTCCCGGTACCAGCTCCATCTCCGCCCTCAACTACATGAACAACCAGACCGATTTCGTTAAAGGCAGCAGCCAGACCGCCGCGGTTGGCGAAACCCCCAACAACGGCAGCCAGTACACCATGGTCGACATGTCGGCCTGGGATCTCTCCACTACCTGCGGCTCCTGCCACCCCGGCGGCGGCTTCGTAGAGAAGGACAGAAACGGCAAGCGCATGTCCATGATGAACCCGATGGTCGACGGCGTGACCCCCTACACCTACACCGTCTTCGAGAAGTACAACTCCACCACCGGCCTCCCCGAGCACCAGCTCCAGCAGGCCCCCTGGTCCTACCCGATGACCTCGAACGGCAGGCCGGATGGCCAGCCGGTGATCGTGCCGGGCGCAGGCTGGGGCCAGGGCAACCCGGACGGCACCCCCTACATGATCACCATGCCGGACGGCAGCCAGATGGGCATGTCCACCGGCCAGGTCATGATGCCCAACGTCAAGGAATATGACTGCCTCATGTGTCACTTCCAGGGCTACAACAACCTGATGTCCTCCGTGATGGCCTACAGCGGCGCCCACAACGCGACCCCCTCTTTCGGCGCCGGTCTCATGAACATGTTCACCCAGGCCTACGACTTCAACTCCGGCCTGCTCCAGAAAGATGCCAACGGCATCGTCTCCCTGACCCCGGCATTCTTCAGCCGGATGAAGGGGAATCCGGATACCCAGAACTGCCGCAACTGCCACATCCCCTCCGGTCTGAAGGACCTGGCGGACATGTTCAAGGACTTCCTCTCCAGCGCCCCGATGGACTACAAGGGCGACTACACCAAGTCCTTCACCGGTCTGGAAATGGTGGCCTTCGACCTGAACGCACCCTTCGGCTACAGCCACGACCTGCAGGCGGGCCCCTACTACACCTCGCCGACCGTGTACATGACCCAGACCGGCCTGGGCGTCTCCCCTGCCGGCAGCAGCCCGGCTATCCCGGCTGGCTGGCCCGCAGCCATGGGGATGACCCAGCACAACCAGGAAACCGCCATGTCCACCCCGGGCTTCCTGGGCGGCGCCAACCCGGCCGGTTCCGGTCCGATGTACTACGACAGCACCATGGACCAGAACAAGCTCAAGAAGTCTTCCGTGGCCTTCCCGAGGGCCGAGTGGTTCAAGCGCGGCGATCTCTGGGCCGAGGGGTACGACGTACACCTCAAGCTTGAGTGCGACGGCTGCCACATGGACACCAACACCGCCAAGGTGGACGTCTTCGTCGATCCGATGGGGACCACCAACCCGAACACCAGCTTCGACGGCAAGAGCATGTGCGACCCGGGCAAAGGCTACGACAGCGCCGCCGGCGTGGAAGGCAACCCCGCCCTGCGCAGCAAGACCAACAGCCAGAACACCGTCAAGCGCTGCGAGAACTGCCACATCACCGGCAAGAACGTCAACGGCCTCGCCATCGACACCTTCGGCGCCCAGGACCCGACCGCCGCTCACACGGCCGCCGGTCTCCTGAAGAACGTGACCCAGGCTGTGGGGACCACCAACGGCACCGACGAGGTGGCCATCCGCGGCAGCCACATGGACGTCCTCGACTGCACCGTGTGCCACCTGGCCCGCAAGCAGATGATCGTCAGATTGCTGGATTCCACTTCCGGCAACCGCTACCCCAACATGCTCGGTTACGCCAACGAGCGCGGGCTGATGGGCATGTTCTCCGAACCGGGCATGGGCATCCCCGCCAACACCAACTACAAGGAGTGGGAGCCGCTCTACTCCTGGCAGAAGAACGGCAACTACTTCAAGACCAATGACGACGGCAGCGTGAACACCGGCTGGCGCCGCAAGGTCTACGGCGTGAACATCATCACCGCGGCCATCTGGACCAACATGGATCCGACCATCGACGCCAACGGCGACGGCGTCAGGGGCAACGTCAACACCGTCCATGCCGGCGACTACCCCGGCAGCACCAGCGCCAACTACGACACCTGGATCGCCCGCGATCTGAAGGCCGGTCTGAACTTCGGCGCCTCCGGCTTCGCTCCGATCCCGATCGGCTTCGGCGCCGGCCCGTTCCAAAGCGCCTACAGGCCCGATGGTTCCTTCACCGGCGCATGGCAGTACGTCGGCGTCTACGGCGGCAACGCGATGTTCTCCACTCCGGAGGAGATCTCCGGCTACAAGGCCTGGCGCAACCAGATCAAGGATGCCGTTGACGGCAAGTCTTGGGACGGCACCAAGCTGGTCCTGATCGGCGGTCCTTACAAGGTGACCCACGGCATCCGGCCCACCAGCACCTTCGTGTTGGGCAAGAGCTGCACCGACTGCCACTCCACCAACCCGAAAGGCTCCATCTTCGCCGGCGACTTCAATATGACCGGTACCGCCATCAAGGCGACCCCGGGCGGGCAGTTCATGATGTCCGGCGCCGAGCCGATGAAGATCGTCGCCGGCAAGGAGGACCTCGAGACCGGCGCCGAGCTCTCCACAAAGGTCGGCTACGGCATCGAGTTCCCCTTCGATGAGCTGGGCAACTGGGATGCGGCCACCAAAACCTTCACCCCGGCCGCCAACGGTCACTTCAAGCGGACCAAGGACCTGAGTCGTTCCCAGGCCATGTACCCGATCGAGCAGGTCTACACCGACGCACTGGGCAGAACCTACCCCAACCGCGCCGCCTGGATCAACTACATCACCAACCCGGTCGCTATCACCGGTACGGCAAACACCCTGGCACCGTAAGGTGTCGGGGACAGGCGGCGGGAAGCAGAGTTGACACACCGGGTGGAGCCGCAAGGCTCCACCCCCTGCCGCCGCAAAATTGCAATGAACTGCCCGGAGGGACCACCCCTCCGGGCACTTTCGGGGCCTGATCGGTTCAGGTCCCCCTCTTTGCAAACCAGGGGACTCACGGTCCCCCCGTTTGCAAAAGGGGGGACACGGGGGATTGCCTCTCCCTTGCCAGCTCCAACACAACTCTCAATAGATAGGATAACGCGATGATCAAATCAAAACTGACCCTGAGCCTCCTGTTGCTTTCCCTGACCCTCCCCCTCTGCGCCAGGGGTTTCGACGGCGTCAGCGCGCCCCAGCTCCGGAAAGATGCCGAGGCCGGCAACGCCGAGGCCCAATCCCAGCTGGGGGTGCTCTACGCCTCGGGGATGGGTGGGCTTAGGCGCGACAAGAAGGAAGCCGCGCGCTGGTACCGGAAGGCGGCCGACCAGGGCCACCCCCTGGGCCAGTGGAACCTGGCCTTCATGTACGTGAAAGGCGAAGGGGTCCCGGTCGATTACACCAGGGCGCGTCTTCTCTTCAGAAAGGCCGCCGAGAACGACTTTGTCAACGCCCAGTACGACCTGGGCATGATGATCCTGCAGGGGATGGGGGGCGACCAGGACCGCAAGGAGGCGGAAAAGTGGTTCCATATGGCGGCCGATCAGGGGTATAAAGAGGCCAAGGAGATTCTGAAGCAACTGGCAGCAAACTGACCGATACAGCAATCTAAAAATGGAGGAAGTCCCGTTATGTTCCTGTCCCAAGCCGTAAAGAAGTCCCTCATCGTTTCCATCCTGCCCCTCGCCCTCACCGCCTGCGCCCTCTCCTCATGCAAGGCCGCCCCGAGCGGATCGAGCGCTCCGGCCGCGACGGTCAACCCGCTTGCCGCGGCCGCCGCGGACCCGGCCAGGGTGATTGCCAAGGTCAACGACCTGGTCATCACCCGGGGCGACCTGGAGCGGGCCAAGAAGATCGTGATGGCCAACAAGCCCGGGCTGACCATACCGCCCATGCTCTACCTGGAGTTCGAGACCCAGACCCTGAACCAGTTGATCAGCACGGAGCTGCTATATCAGGAGAGTCGGAAGCTTGAGATCAAGGATCTGGACCAGCAGGTGAAGGAGAAGATGGCACAGATAAGGAAGGGCTTCCCGCGCCAGGAGGATTTCGAGCGGGAGCTGAAAAAGATCAGCCTGGACGAGAAGGGGCTGGAGGCGTCGACTCGCAAGGACCTGGCCATCGCCTACCTGATCAACACCACCATCGCCAGCAAGGTCGAGGTGAGCGAGGACGAGGTCAAGAAGTTCTACCAGGACAACCCGGACAAGTTCAAGCAGCCGGAAATGGTCCGGGCCAGCCACATCCTGATCGGGGTGAACGGCAAGGCGAGCGCCGAAGAGAAGAAGGCGGCCCGGGAGCAGGCCGAGAAGCTGCGCCGCGACCTGGCGGCGGGAGCGGATTTCGCCAAGCTGGCCCGGGAGGTCTCCTCCTGCCCCAGCGGCAAGCAGGGGGGCGAGCTCGGTCTCTTCCCCAAGGGGAAAATGGACCCGGTCTTCGAGAAGGCGGCCTTCGAGCTTAAGCCGGGCAGCCTGAGCGAGGTGGTGGAGACCCCCTTCGGTTACCACATCATCAAGGTTGCCGAGCGCAAGAAGGCGGCCGACGTCCCCTTGGCCGCGGCCAAGGACAAGATCAAGGACTACCTGAGGGCGCAGAAGGTCAGCACTGGCAGCGAGACCCTGGCGGCAGAGGCGCGCAAGAGCGCGAAGGTTGAGGTTATGCTGTAGTGGCCTGGAGTGCCGAGCTGATGACCTGCGCCCATGCCGGGCGGTAACGAGGAAAACGTGGAAAGTAGCGAAACAGTAAACGAAGTACCGGCACCGAAAAAGAACTACCTGGTCTGCCTCTCGGTCCTGGCCGCCTTGAACCTGGGCATTGTGGTGGCAGTCTCACAGTTGCCGCTCCCCTTTCTGGGCTTCGACTCGCTGGTGCAGCGGGTCGAAGCCGAGGGCGGCACCGGCGGGGCCGGCTCTGCCGTCCCTAGGTTTGCAAGCTGCGGCCATTCGGTGAACTGCCACACCCCCGGCAATCAGGCCGGGCTTTAATCAGGTTAGAGTCGGGGCAGCCGAACCCCGGCCTAGGCAATGGGGGGAACGATGCACAGAGGGGCGGAGACGGGTCAGTCGGGCAATGGCGGGAAATACCGGGGAGGAACCAGGTTCGCCCTCGTCCTGATCGCTTTTGTCGGCGTCCTGGCCTATTACAACAGCCTTACCGTCCCCTTCCTGCTGGACGATTATTCCTCCATCGTTCGCAACGGCGTGATCACCGACCTCGGCGCCTTTCTTTCCGGAGCGGGCTACCGCTACAATCCGCGCCGCTTTATCGGCTATCTGACCATCGCTCTCAACTACCGCATGGGCGGCCTCGACATCACCGGCTACCATCTCTTCAACCTGGGCATTCACCTCTCCTGCGGCTGGCTGGTCTACGCGCTCGGCATGGCCACCTTCCGCACCCCCTTCTTCGCGCAGCATAGCGGACCGGCCGGAAACCCCGGAGGGAAGGACAGCGCCGGTCGCGGCGCCACCACGGCCCCCGGCAGCCGGGATCACCGTCTCATTGCACTTTTCGCCGCGCTCCTTTTCATCGCGCATCCCATCCAGACCCAGGCGGTCACCTACGTCATCCAACGGCTGGCCTCGCTCTGTACCCTTTTCTACCTCCTGTCGCTGGTCCTCTATGCCGCAGCGCGCCTCTTGGGCGACAGGTCCAAGGGCCGCATCCTCACCGTCAGCCTCTACTTAGCCTCGCTTGCCTCGGCGCTGCTCGCCATGGAGACCAAGGAAATCGCCTTCACCCTGCCCCTGGCCGTGCTGCTCTACGAGGTGATGTTCTTCCGGATCAGCGCCCTGAAGCGCCTGCTTCTGCTCGCGCCCGTGCTCCTGACCGCGCTCGTGGTGCCGGTGACCCTGCTCGGGGTGGGGAAGCCCCTGACGCAGATGCTGGCAGAGTTGGCGCAGCGCACCAGGGTGGACAGCACGCTCCCCCGGCTCCACTACCTGTACACCCAGTTCCGCGTCCTGGTCACCTACCTGCGGCTTCTGGTCTTTCCTGCCGGACAGAATCTCGACTACGACTACCCGGTCTACCGCTCGCTCCTCGCGCCCCCGGTCTTGCTCTCGCTGTTTACGCTCCTGGCTATTCTGGGAGCGGCGCTCTATCTGATCCGGGCCACCGGGAAAGTAGCCCCGGCCGGTGCCGGCGGCAGTCCCGGCCTCCGCCCGGAACTGCGCCTGGTCTCCTTCGGCATCCTCTGGTTCTTCCTCACCCTCTCGGTCGAGTCCTCACTGATCCCGATCGCCGATCCCATCTTCGAGCACCGCCTCTACCTCGCTACCCCGGGAGTCTTCCTGGCCTTGGCCAGCCTCCTCTTCTGCTGCACCCAGGCGCTGCCGCGCCGGCCGGTCGTGGTCGGGGCGGGGCTCGTGGTAGCGGTGCTGGCGGTGCTTACCGTGGCCCGCAATGCGGTCTGGAGGGATTCGGTCGAGCTGGCCCGGGACACCGTGGCGAAATCGCCAGGCAAGGCAAGGCCGCACTACAATCTGGCGGAGGCGCTTTCCAAGGCCGGCTGGATCGAGGAGTCGCTCAAGGAAGCCGCGCTGGCAGCGCGTTTGGACCCGAGCAAGGCTGAGCCCTACGCATTGATGGGATTGATCCATCTCGCCTCGGGACAAAACCGCGAGGCCGCCCGGGAGCTTTCGCGGGCCGTGGCCCTGGTGCCGAACTACCTGGCGGCACGGAGTCTTTTCGGCGATGCCTTGGCCGGGGAGAGGATGTGGCCCGAGGCGCTGGAGCAGTACCGGGCGGCGCTCAAGCTCAATCCTGGCGACCCCGACACCTATAACAAGGTCGGCCTGGTACATTTCGTCTCCGGGCAGCCCCGGGAGGCGGCCGATTACTTCGCCAGCGCCCTGCGGTTGAGCCCCGGGAACACGGTTTACCGGAGCAACTTCGATCGGGCGCGCCTGGAGCTGACCGCGCGCGGTTCCCGCCGACTTTCCCCCTCCCTGACCCTCCCCCCGCGGCGGAGGGACTTCCCTATCCCTTCCTGAGCACCCTCTTGTCGCCCAGCCGGATGGTGAGGCGCTCCTGGTCGAAACACTCCAGAAGCGGGATCATGAATTTCCGGGACAACCCGGTCAGTTCCCTGAATGCCGGCGGCGTGATCTCCCCGTTTTGCCTCAGGTAGGCCACGAGCTTGTCCCGGACCTCCCCGAGCGCCCCCGTCGCGTAAAACAGTTCGCCATTCACCTTGGCGAGCCTCCCCTGTTTGCCGAGCAGATAGAGGTGCTCGAGGAGCTGCTTTTCTCCGCACTCCAGGCGCCCGCAGAGCTCCTTCAGGGACGGCGGCTCCAGCCAGCCCCGCTCCAGCGCCTCGATGATCCCCGCCTGGAACCCGGCCTGATCCAGGGTCACCGTGGCGCTGCGTCCCGGAAGGCGGACGATCTCGCGATCCGAGAGGGCGGATCCGTCCTTCTCCAGGCTGGCCAGCAGCGGCCCGAAGAAACGGGGGTCGCTGCGCTTGGGAATGCGTGATTTGAGTTCCTCTTTCCCGATCCCTTCCTGCATCGGATTGTCCTTGAGGTAGCAAAGCAGCTCGTCGGAGAGCTTGCGCTTCAGCGCGGCAAAGGAGTTCCTCCCCAGAAAGATGCGCGGCTCCTTGACCAGCTGGATCAGAGCCCCCGAAGTAAGCAGCGGGGGGAGCGCGGCCTCGACCCTGCGCGCCGACATGCCGCTTCGGTTCATGAGCTCCTGAAGCGACATGCCGGAGAGGAGCGAGGACTCAACCATGAGCCGGATCCGGTCCTGGTCGGCGCCGGACTCGACCGCGTCGAGGAGCATCAGGGCGTCGTCGGAGCGCCTTCTCCTCCTGGGCGGGGCCGGATCTAGCACGCAGCCGCCGCCGAGCGTCGCCTGGGGGGAGTAGGTCCTCAGCACGAAGGGGTCGCCCGGCAGCAGCAGCACCGGCCGCGCCAGACGAAGCTGGGCGTAGCAGCTCTCCCCGGGCTCCAGCGAGCCGCGGTCGAAGAGGACCACCTGTGCCGCGACCTCGTAGGTCGCCGAGTGCAGCCGCAGCGTCGCGCGGTGCCTGAGCTCCCGGGAGGCCGAGGCGAGGTAGTTGAGCCGCACGTCGACGGCGCTGGTGGCGCGATAGAGCCCCCTGGGCGCCACCACATCCCCCGGGAAGAGCTCCGTATGCTCCACTCCCTGCAGGTTCACCGCAAGCCTCTCGCCGCTCCCCCCCTGTTCCACCTTGGCGCCGAAGGACTGCACTCCGCGCACCCGGCAGGCGATGCCCCGGGGGAGCAGTTCCACCTCCTGGCCCACCGAGAGGGATCCGCTCAGGAGCGTTCCCGTCACGACGGTTCCGAAGCCGGTCACGGTGAAGACCCTGTCGACGGGAAGCCGAAAGGGGGCGTCCTCCCGCTTCTGTTCCACCTCGCCGGCGGCCCTGGAAAGCTCGCCCCTGAGACGGTCCAGCCCCTTTCCGCTCCGGGAAGAGACGGCCACCAGCGGGGCGCCGTCCAGGAAGCTCCCCTTCAGGTAATCCCGTACCTCCTCGCTCACCAGGTCGAGCCACTCCGGATCCACCAGATCGCTCTTGGTGAGGACCACGAGGCCCCGCTTCACCCCGAGCAGACCGCAGATCTCCAGGTGCTCCCGTGTCTGCGGCATGACCCCCTCGTCGGCGGCAATCACCAGCAGGACCAGGTCCATCCCTCCGACCCCCGCCACCATGGCCCGAACGAACCGCTCATGCCCCGGTACGTCGACGATGCCGAAGCTGACCTCGCCGGGGAACTCCAGGTGGGCGAAGCCGAGCTCGATGGTGATGCCGCGGGCCTTCTCCTCTTTGAGCCGGTCCGTATCGACGCCGGTCAAAGCCTTAACCAGCGAGGTTTTGCCGTGGTCGATGTGGCCGGCAGTGCCGAGGATGAGATGTTTCATGGCGCTCCTTTTACGGCGCGGGGTCCCCGCCGCGGCTTTCGGCGGCAAGCGGGGCTTGAGCCCGGGAAGGGGCTTCAGGTCAGTCGAATGCTTCGAAACGGGCCGGGCGGGGAGCGTCGTCGGCAAGGGGGGCGCCGCTCCCGTTGCCGGCCGGTTCCTCCTCCTTCCCATTATCGGAGATGCCGAATTTCTTCATCCGGTAGCGGAGCGTGTCCCTGCTGGTCTTCAGGAATTTGGCCGCCTTGGTCTGGTTGCCGCCGGACTTTCTCAGGGCGAGCTGGATCAGGAGCTTTTCCAGCTCATCGAGGGAGATCCCCGTGGCGGGGATCACGATATGCTCGCCGGCAAGGTCGGACCTGATCACCCCGTTGGGCTCGGCCTCTTCCGCCTGCCCGCTTTTCATGATCTCGGCGTTCAGGTGCTCGGCGGAGAGGATCTTCTCCTGTTCCAGCATCACGAGCCGCTCGATGCAGTTGCGCAGTTCCCTGACGTTTCCGGGCCACTCGTATCGGACCAGATGTTCCAGGGTCTCCGGGGCGGCGCCCAGCACGTTCCTGCCGTACTCGTCGTTGAGGGTCTCGATGAAGTACTGCACCAGCGTCCCTATATCATCCTTGCGTTCCCGAAGCGACGGCAGGCAGATGTTCATGACGTTGAGTCGGAAGAAGAGGTCCCCCCTGAACTTGCCGCTCTTGACCATGGCGGGGAGATTCTGGTGGGTGGCCGTAATGATCCGGACGTTGGCCTCCAGATCTTCCTGTCCGCCGAGACGCCGGAATCGCTTGGTCTCGACCGCCTTGAGGATCTTAGCCTGCATGGCGAAAGGCATATCCCCGATCTCGTCCAGGAAGACCGATCCGCCTTCGGCCATCTCGAAGACACCCTTGTGCATCTTGGAGGCATCGGTGTAGGCACCCTTCTCGTGACCGAAAAGCTCGTTCTCCAGCAGGTTCTCCGGTATGGAGGCGCAATTGACCTCGATGAACGGGGCGTCGGCCCGCGCGCTGTGGTAGTGGATCGCTTTCGCCACCAGTTCTTTTCCGGTGCCGCTTTCGCCGGTGATCAGGACGGTCTTGGCATCGGAATCGGCGCAGATCTTGATCATCTTGAAGACGTCTATCATCTTCGGGCTGTTGCCGATCAGCTTGTCGTGATCGGACTTCTTGCGCAGTTCCCTGCGAAAAGAGTCCACTTCCTTCTTGAGCCGCCTCTTCTCGAAGACGCGGTTGACCACGTGCTTGATGGCGCCCAGGTTGAACGGCTTGCCGAAGAAGTCCTCGGCCCCGTCCTGCAGCGCCTGGACGGCGGAATCGGCATTTGCATAGGCGGTCATCATGACTATGGAGGTCTCTTCGTTGGCCGCCTTGAACCTCTTCAATAGCTCGAGGCCGTCCACGTCGGGGAGGCCGATGTCGAGCATCACCAGTATCGGTTTGAAACACTCGAACTTCTGGAGCGCCTCTTTCCCCGAGGCAGCGGTTTCCACCTGGTACCCCTCCTTTTTCAGCATGGCGGCAAGGGACCAGGAGATGAGCTTTTCGTCGTCTACGACCAGGATTCTGTTGTTGTTCATATTGTCGTCCCTTCACGGACCTGGCAGGGAGCAGCGCTCTGACGCCCTGCTCTTCCTGCGGCTGCCGGCAATTCGCAGGGCACGGGCCGAATGCCCGGCACTGCGAAATCCTTTCCGGCTTTGCGTGCTGACGCAACTGACGCGGCACAACCCGAATCGGGCCGCCGCGACCGCCACCCAGCAGCCGGCCGCATCAGCATACACCAGTTTAATATTTCCTACTATATACATACACGCATCTAAGGACGCATCGAGCCGCTATCAGACGGCCTGCCCGTCCTCCCTTGCTGCGTCATATCACCCTTTACGGGTCATATGACGCAGCAAGGTTGAGAGTATACGGTTTTTATGGTTGCTGTGTCGAGCCGTGAGGGAAGAAGCGGCAAATCGCGCAGGCGGGACGGGTTTTTTCACCCGTTTCACGGCAGCGCGACGATCTTAGCGATTTAGCGTGCCTTTCCGGCAGGCCCGGCGCACCGGGCACCAAGCGCCGAGGCGGCTCAGTTTCAGGTAGTTAGGAAGAACAAGAGCGTCGTCGCCGCTGCCGGTCCCATTTGAAGCCGATTCCCCCGCCTCTCATGGGAAGAACGCTGCTTAGTCAGCATAATACGTGCCGACCGGCCGTGTACCGGCATCCAGCATTCCGGATCGGCCCGGATTGACCGGGATATTGCGCGAAATCGGGGCCAAGATGAGCTCTTCGACATAACTGGCAGGATCTGTGCACTATTCGGGTCGCAACGGAATCCGGGCTTTCGGCAGGCGACTCCTTGTCATCGCGGCGCAGCTATCTCAATCTCCAGGTTACTCTGCGGAGGGACCTCTGTGCTGCGCGCTGCCGGAGCCGGGTAAATATGTCAGATTCAACCTTGCCGGCATTGGGCGCCGGCGAGGTTGCGGTATGAAAACAGGGCAGTCTCAAACAGCCGGAGTACTTATGTTGAAGCATTACCTACCAGGAACAGAAGGCGCCTTGTCGCAGGCCCCATACGGCACTCTTTTCGACCCGAACCCGATCGAGGGGGATTGCGAGGAGAGACAAAACCACCTGAACACCCTCTTCGCGACGGTACAGGTCGGCATACTCCTCATCGACGCCGCAACCCACACCATCGTGGATGCCAATCCCAAGGCGTCCGCCGTCATAGGCCTCCCCCGCGAACAGATCGCCGGATCGCGCTGCCACAGGTTCTTCCCGCAGGATGAGAGCCGCTGCTGCCCGATTACGGATCTGGGGCAGGAGATCTGCAACGGGGAGCGGGAGCTCATCAGGGCGGATGGCGAGCGCGTCGCCATCTGCAAGACGGTCGCCAGAATCAAGCTGCGCGGGCGGCTGTACCTGGTGGAGAGTTTTCTGGACATCTCCGAGCAACTTGGGGCGGAAGAGGCCTTGAGGCAGAGCGAGGAGAGCTACCACGACCTCCTGGAAAACGCCAACGACCTGATCCAGAGTGTCGACCAGAACGGCACATTCCTCTACGTGAACCGTGCCTGGAAAGAAACCATGGGTTACTCGGACCAGGAGATCGCCGGCCTAAAGGTGTTTGACGTCATCAGCCCTGGCTGCAGGGACCACTGTGCCCTGATGTTTCAAGAGATCCTGAGCGGCAAGACCATTCCGAGGGTGGATGTGCAGTTCACCGCAAAGGGGGGGAAGGTCGTCGAACTCGAGGGGAGCATCAACGCCAGCAGCGTCGCCGGCAAGCCGTTGGTCACCCGCGGCATTTTCCGCGACATCACCGAACGCAAGGCCATGGAGAGGGAACTGCAGCAAAGCGAGGACCGCTACCGCAAGCTTTTCGAAAACGCGCCGGAAGCGATACTGGTGCAAAGCGGGGGTCGCTACATCTACGTGAACAACCAGGCCTGCGCCCTTTTCGGCGTCGAAAGCCCCGACCAGCTGGTCGGCAGAGAGGTCGCTGCCACCATCCATCCCGACTACCGGGAGATGATCGAGCAGCGCATCCGGCAGATACTGGATACCGGGCTGGCCTCCCCGCTGCGGGAATCGAAGATTCTGCGCCACGACGGCAGCGTCATAGACGTCGAGGCTGCGGGGACCAACATCACCTTCCAGGGAAAACCGGCGACCCAGGTGATCATCAGGGACATCACCGAGCGAAAGCGGGCGGAGCAGGAACGTGCCGAATGGAACCAGATCCTGGAAAAGAAGGTGGAGGAGAAGACCCGTCACCTTAAGGAGGCGCAGGCCAAGCTGATCCAGTCGGAAAAGATGGCGAGCCTGGGCGAGGTGATCTCCGGTGCGGCGCATGAGCTGAACAACCCGCTGGCGGGAATTCTGGGCGCAATTCAGATGCTGCGCAGATCCGCCTTGTCCCAGCCGATCGGGGTCGAACTGATGGAAGGGATCGACGTGCTCGAAGACGTAGAGAGCGCCGCGCTCCGCTGCCAGAACATCGTCGAGGATCTCATCCGCTTCTCGACCCAGGCGCGCTGCAATTTCAGCCCGATGGATATCAACCAGGTGCTGAAGGACACGCTGGACATCATGGAAGAGCAGTTCGCCGAGATGGGAATAACGGTGAACTGCAGTATCGACCCGGAGCTTCCCGCCATCGAGGGTGATTTTGTCAAGCTGCTGGAAGTATTCGTGAACCTGTTGCGAAACGCCAAGAGCGCCCTCCCCGACGGCGGGACGCTCGACATCGCCACCAGCCTGGTTAAGGAGTACGCGGCCCCCCCGCAGGTCGTCATCAGCATCCGGGACAGCGGCTGCGGCATTCCGGCCCAGAACCTGGGCAAGATCTTCGATCCCTTTTTCACCACCAAGCCAGTCGGGAAAGGACCGGGACTGGGGCTGACGGTGAGCTACGGCATCATCAAGCGTCACTGCGGCGATATCGACGTGTGCAGCGCCGCCGGCAAGGGGACCAGAGTAACGGTGACCCTCCCCCTGAGGCAGCCCAAGCGGTAACGGCGGCCCTGGAGTGCAGGGGGAAACCGCCCCGCCGCAGTCAGGCAAGAATCAAATACCCGCGCAAGGCGATGAACTTGCGCGGGTACTTTTGTTTTTGCGATCGGTGAGCGCGAATTGATGGTTAGTATTCGGGCGAAATACCACGCTCTAGCACTCCCCATCTACGTGAATGGCACCGCTTGGGCAACTACATAGTGGGTCTCAAACCGGCCTGCAGCAGGGCTAAAGCTCATTCGGGTCAGATAAAAGGGCAAGCACGACGCTACCAAACTAACCACCCCCTTTAACAAAGGGGGATTGAGGGGGATTTAACCAGCTGGCTCAGACTAAATCCCCCCTTGCGCATTGACATTACAATGCCCCAATGTAGCATATCCGCATCTTTAGTTATCCCAGCCATATGTACCAATCCTCCGCCATATGTACCAATCCTCCGCCATATGTATCAATCCTCCGCGGTTTTCAGTTCCTCCCCTGCAACGGGGGGTGCTTTTATGCCCTTCCGCCAGCCCCCATATGCTCTCCCTCTCCCTCCGGGAGAGGGTCGGGGTGAGGGAGCCGGCGCTTATGTGATCCCAAAGCGGCATAAGGCTTTTTTCAGGGCTTTGAAGGTATTTGCGAGAGTCATCGCTATGGCGCTGCCCTCACCCTAACCCTCTCCCGGGGGGAGAGGGGACTCTTGAAATTCCCTAGCGGAAGATTAGCGCTTCAGGAGATTTAATCACCTGTCTAAAAAGGCCATAGACAGGATCAATAAAAGGCCAAGAGGTAACGCACAATGGATGATAGAAGGAGAGTTCTGCCCATTCGGGAAACAACCCAAGCCTTTGTAAATTGTATTAACGGCCTGAGGATAGGAAAGGTCGTGGGAATTGATGCAAAAGGCCGCTTTCTTGTTGACTATCAGGGAAACGATCGGGGCCATTTTGCTGCGAGCCTGACCTCCTCAGCAAGAGAGAAATTGCTGCAGGGTTTCCCCACGGGTCAGGAAGTGCTCCTGGGTTTCGACAAAGATGACCCGAGTTCTCCCATCATAATAGACACTTTGCATTCACCGCTTGATGAAGCAGCGGAACCCTCCAATTACGTATTGGAGACGCAGGATGCGGAGGCGATCGACGTGGTCCGTAAACGGATCATGTTAGATGCCGAAGAGGAGATCGTACTTAAATGTGGAGAGGCGAGTATAACCCTTACCTGCGCCGGCAAAGTGCTTATCAAGGGAAGCTATGTCATCAGCCGCTCTTCCGGGACAAACAGCATCAAAGGCAGTTCGGTGCGGATCAACTAACCCCCATCCGATCAACTTCGAACCTGATAGGTGCTGATCTGCAGCATAAGACCTCCCCCCTTTGTAAAAGGGGGGTCGGGGGGGATTTTACCCAGATTGCTACGGAGTGCCGACGGCGCCTTAAGGCAAATCCCCCAAAGTCCCCCTTTTTCAAAGGGGGACTTTTCACAGTACTGATGCGAGTTGCAGATCAGCACTAATCGGGACTCCAAAAGAGAACTCTGCAAATAAGGAGGGAGCATGGCAACAACGTGCGTCAACGGACAGACAGTCGTGCACAAAACAAGTGAGGGGAAACTGACTACGGCTCCTGATGTCTGCCTGACGCCTGTGGGAAACTCGGTTCTGCCAATACCATACACTAACGTGGCGGTGTCAAAGGACACCTGCAACGGAAGCAAGAGCGTCTTTGTGGACGGCAACCCCGTCATGCTGAAGGACTCCGTTTTTTCCAAGAGCACAGGTGATGAGCCCGGCATCGTAAAAGGGATCAGTTCCGGGACAACATGCGGTGTCGCCACGTTCAGCAATTACTCATTCGATGTGAAAATCGAAGGCCGCAACGTCTGCCGCCGGCTCGACCCCATGACCAGCAACAATGGCAATACCCCACCGGCGCCCCTGCTGCAGCCAAATGTAAAAGCAGAGGGACTGCAAGGACTGGAAGGCAAGCACCCATTGCCAATTGCCTTTGACAACTTGCACCCGGACCTTATCACCGGCAGGGCAACACAGCCGACATTCCAAACGCTCCATACGATAAGTGGCCCTGAAACCCACAAACAAGAGAGTGCAGGGTATGTCGGTGCCTTGCACCTATGCGATCAGCCTGCTGGAGAGTACGCGATAATTTTTGACCAGTTCAACCTCGAAGAGGAAAGCTTCGAATAGGGGGAAACAGATGGGATCCACCAACTACATTGATATTGATTGGCCCGACCTGTTCAAACCTATTCTTACCGCGAAGCCCAACTGCTTTAATCGGGTCAGGATTAACAGGGAGGTCATTCCCATCATCTTTGTACCTGGAATTATGGGAAGCAGGCTGAAGAATAAGCATACCGGGCAAAGCGTCTGGGACCCTGACAGGGAAATCATGTGCATGCTGCGGAAATATGGCGGATTCTGGAACACACCTGCACAGAGAAAAAGGATGTTGATCGGCGACACGTTCAATGCAGAGTACCTTGAGGTCGATGAATATAATCCGGAACACAATGAAAAGTTCTACTCGTTTTTAGATCCTTGGCGGGCGGACAGGGGGTGGGGAGGAGTTTACTGGAGCTCCTACGGAAAGTTCCTTGAGGAACTACAAAATAATAAATGGGACGTGCCGTTACAGTCGATGGGGAATGAAAGGGCAAAGGAAGTGGTTGGCAAATGTTTCGAATTCCCTGTTTATGCCTTTGGATACAACTGGACGGATAGCAATTTAGAGACTGGGAAGAAGCTGGCATCGAAAATTGCAAATCTAATTGCATGGTACAAATCCAAAGGCCGGCTTTGCAAGCATGTCATCCTTGTCAGTCATTCAATGGGCGGGCTCGTTTGCCGCTCAGCGTGTAAGATACACAAGGCCGAAACAAATGTCCTGGGGGTGACACACGGCGTGCAACCCGCCACGGGGGCAGCAGCGGCATACTGGCGGATGAAAGCAGGCTTTGAAAGAACGGGCCAGGGCTGGTCCAAAAGGCTAGCAAGCAAGGGATCGGCCTGGGTGCTGGGGACAAACGGCGAGGAGGTTACCTGCATTCTTGGCAATGCTCCTGGCGGCCTGGAATTGCTGCCCAATCAGCACTATACAGACAACAAAGGCGAACACGGGTGGCTACGCGTTCCAGGTAAAGACGGGAAAGAGTTCGTGTTCCCTCGACATGGCAACCCTTACGAAGAGATCTACAAGGTGACTGACCAGTTTTGGCGGCTGATAAACCCGGACTGGCTGGCTCCAAGAGATAAGCGAACCCCGCCTATTAGTACCCATAATGACAGTGGAGGTAGTTGGCGAAAATATCTTATTTGCATAGAATTAGCTGAGGAATTCCACCACAAGCTCCAGACTCTTTCCCACAAGAACACTTACCAATTCTATTCCGGCAGCCTTAATACTGTAGACAGGATTAGGTTCTGCCGAAATAACCTATCGTTTCTGCAATATGAGCTTCCCTCAGGTTTTGGATACCCAGCGGTCATGGAAACAGCAGAGCCTCGTCAGAAGTCATCTGCCAGAGGCGCTAGTATCATGTATGTGGACAACAACGACCAGGAGATAAAACTACCGCTGGTTGCTACAACCCGTCTCCTTAGCATGGCAGGTCCAGACGACTGCCACGGTGGGGGAGACGGCACAGTCCCGGACTCTTCAGGCAATGCACTGTCAGCAGTGCTGAACAGTCATAAGTTGGAAAGCGTTGAACATCAGGAAGCCTATGGAGACGCAAGCGCGATCGAATATGTGTTAAAAGCTGTAAGAAACCTAGCTCTCAAACGAATTAAAGAGGGTGAGGTGGCATCTGCCCGATGACGTGGAGGTTCCAATGGAGTCGGTAACTAAGAGGCTGAATCCTTTTTGGATAATTGTTCTCATATTTTTGACCTGGGCTTCTATTCAGCAATTGCAGTACGAAGCTTCTTCGGAAAAGGGAGCAAAAAAAACAATGCAAACATATTATTTAGGCCGTTTCTCTTTAGCAATTCCCGCACTGATGGAACAGAAGATACGATCATCGAAGCTGAGATACACCGAAATCAAGGAGATGGAATGGCCCAAGGATGCCAACTCACAGCAGTCACGAGCCGCTGAATGGGAACGGTTTACGACAGAGGTTAAAAACCTTCCACCTCCAAAGGGTAAAGATAGAGTCATCATAAAGACGTATGATTTTCCTGCCATTGGTAGGTGGGCCAAGGGTATATTTTATTACAAGGATCGCTTTGATCGTGAAGCTGCGCGATGGTCTCTTTTGATGGATGCAGAGACAATCGGGCTGTGGCTGTTAGGGGACCCAAGCATTACTGAAAAAGAAATAGTGAATGGCAAGATGGTTCGAAACATTGGGAATATCGCCAAAGCATATCAAGCCCTAAACCTCAAGAACCTGAAGGGGCAACAACCAGTGAACCGCTTTTATCTGCAACACGGTGCCATCGACCTGCCCTACTCCGAGCAGGAAGAGTCAGTCGCACGCTTCGAGGGTCACCCACTTAAGCTCACCCTGCTGATCGAAATGGAAACAGATTTTACGAAAGAGATAGAAACTGTGGGCCTGATAACAGGGACTAGGGCCATGCTTGCAGCGGCTCTTATCACGCCAGGCGGCGGCATCTCCAAAATCCGGCTGCGACATCGTGAGGTGGCAGGAATGCCTGGCGAAGAAGCGGTTCTCAGGGTAAAGGAAGGGCAACGTAAGGACCTGGTCTTCACCTGGCAATACAGCGGCAAGGATGATTCAGGGGAATATCCCACGACACGCATTGAAATGGAATCGCCCGACGGCAATCTAAATGAAAAGTTGAAAATCTGGGATGCGATACTCGATTCGATGAAGCCTATGTTCGAGCGGAAGAAATTATGAATAAGAACGGGACCGGCAGCGACCGGATCGCGATAACCGGCATAGGACTGGTGACTTCACTGGGATTGAGCGCGCCAAGTTCCCTGGCAGCAATCCGTAGCGGTATTGCCAACTTTTCCGAGCACGAAACCGTGACGGTGTACGGCAACGAATACGGCACCGAGCTGACTGGGGCCAGGATTGCCCGCTTGCCTGAGCATGCCGTTCGTCGGCATCTGCATGGTGCAGACCGCGCTGTCGCTTTGCTGGCCCCGACTATTCGGGAATGCACCAGTGGGCTACCCCAAAGCTTACTGGAAAAGGCAATGTGGCGCCTTGACAACCGCACCGCCCCCGACAACAGGAACCTGATAAACCTTCTGAAGGCTTCTGTTCGTGACCTGCCTGTTCCAGCCATTCGACCTAAAGATGTTGTGGACTCTTTTTTGGGGCGCTGTCTATTCTTTGAAAACATCATTCAGGCGACTGCAGATCTTCGTAGTGGAACTGCCCCGATAGTTATTGTTGGGTGTGTCGATTCTCTTTGCGATGCCCCCCTCCTTAAGAAGTTGTCCGACGCAAACCGCGTGAAGAGTGGAACCAACCCGGAAGGTCTTGTTGCCGGCGAGGCTGCCGGTGTTTTCCTGCTTGAGTTGGAGTCGCAGGCAATAAGGCGCAATGCCGGCATTCTTGCATACATCAGCGCCTGGGGATGTGGTGCCGAGCCTCATCCTTGGACCGGCAAGGCCCCTTCAATCGCCACAGGGTTGAGAAACGCTTTTGATGAATCCTTTTCCGTACTTCCAGGTAAAGGAGAGGAGATTGATCTTGTGATCGCCGACCTGAACGGCGAGCGTGCGCGAGCCCATGAATGGGCGATCACTGCAGCCAGGATCTTTCCGCCCGACGAAAAGGTACGCGAACTAAAGCACCCGGCCGACTGCACTGGAGACTGCGGCGCGGCCATGGGGGCCGTGCTTCTTGCTACGGCCATAGACATCATGTCAGGTGCATTGCCGCCGACGAACATTGCACTAGCTACGTCTGATGATGCCGGCGCCAGGCGCATACTTTGCCTTCAAAAAGCAAACAGTTCAGGCATCGACGCGATGGTTCCCGATGGCTACAAAAAGAGTCCGGCCGTCGTGCCTGCTGTTATCGAGCAGCATAGCGATGACGCTTCCTTTCTGTGGTTAACCCGTCAAATCCTGATGAAGGCGCCGCACATCACCCTTCAGGACCTGAAACAACATGATGAACGTATCGAAGCAAATCTGGACGGGCTTCATTATGCCGATGAGGCAGGTTGGGAAATACCAAAAAAATCCCTACGGCATTGGAATGCAGGTGCCTATTTACGGCGTCTTTTCTGGCTTTTAAAAGCGGCAACAGAGACCGCATTGCCTATCTGCTCGACACTGCAGGCATTGACATTCATCTATACAAGGGCATTGTCTCCGCCCTTGGCTGGTTGCCTTTTGACAAGTCCGAACCCCACATAAAATCATTTCTCACTGCCGAATCACCACTTCACCGGTACATCGGGATAGCGGCAAGCACCATTCACCGCCACGATCCCGGACATTTTCTCGATGACGCCGCATTCGATCCCTTTCCTTTATTAAAGGCCCGTGCACTTCGTGCTTATGGCGAATTGGGTAGGAACAGTAAGGTTGATCATTCCAACCTCCAAAGCTACTTCACAGCAGAGGATGATGATGTGCGCTTCTCGGCAGCATGGTCCGCAGCCCTTGCAGGAGATCAGGACGCAGTCGAAGTGTTGAAACTTTTTATCATGCGGCAGTCTTCCTTTAGCGAGAAAGCCCTGAACCTAACACTTCGGCGCATGGAACGGAACAGCGCCCTGTCCTTCCACAAAGAACTTTCAATAAGCCCCGACACAATCCCGCTGGCAGTTATTGGCGCCGGCATCATTGGCGACACAGTTCTCGTCCCTTGGCTTTTGGAACAGATGCGAAATGCGGATTTGGCACGCGCAGCCGGTGAAGCATTCAGCATGATAACCGGTGTCGATATTGCGGTTGCGGAAATGGAAGACGCGCGACCTGAAGGCTATGATGCGGGTCCAAACGATGCCCCGGAGGACTGCAATGTTGCGATGGATCCGCATGAAGACCTTCCGTGGCCCGATTTTGAACAAACTACAGCTTGGTGGAACAAAACCAAGGGGAGTTATCAGAATGGCGTGCGCCATCTCCACGGCAAGCCGATCACCGAGGGTCACCTACAGTACGTCCTTAAAACTTGTGGACATAGAAACCGCGCAGCTGCCGCTCTCGAACTGGCCATGATGAAGCCGGGCCAGCCGCTCTATGAAGTGCGTGCGCCGGCATCGAGGCAGGCAAGGGAAGCATAGAGGGAAATCTCAACTGCGCCAGGGAACAGCGCGACACATTCCAGAACTGCATTGCAGCAATCAGCAGCAGGGGCATCAATGGGAAAACTGATTAGTGCTGATCTGCAGCATAACAGCTCCCCCTTTGTAAAAGGGGGGTCGGGGGGGATTTTACCCAGGTTGCTACGGAGTGCCGACGGCGCCTTAAGGCAAATCTCCCTAAGTCCCCCTTTTCCAAAGGGGGACTTTTCAAGGTAATGATACGAGCTGCAGATCAGCACTAATCAGGATAGGAAATGAGACAGCAATAAAGTGCGCAAAAAACACCAAACCGAGACTGCTGCAGACCTACATGAGAGATACCGACGAGATCGTCAACGATCTAGCACTCCCCAGCTACGTTAATGGCACCCACTGGGGCAACTACATAGTGGGTGCCAAACCGGAAATCCTGCAGCAGGACTGAAGCTAAGTCCCCCTTTTTCAAAGGGGGACTTTCTCCTTGTATCCTGTGCTGCTGAAGATGCGCTTATCGGGATATAACACGAGCATTCCACGGGAATACCCTCCTCTTACCGAGTCGGTGCTGGCTGCGCTTAAGACCTGAAGTGGCTGATCAACGATTGCAGCTCGCGTGCTACCTGGTCGAGCCGGGTGGTGGCTTCCACTGACGCGCAGGCATTGTTTGAGGCCTTGTGCGCGACATCCGTTATCTGCTGGATATTCCGGGTAATGTCGTTGGTGGTTGCCGTCTGCTGTTGGGCGGCGGTCGCTATCTGATTTACCTGCTGGGTCAGGTCATCAATTTCCAGCAGTATCCCCTGCAGCGCTCTGCCGGACTCCTCCGCCCCAGCCGTGCCATGTTCGACCTTTTTAACCCCATCCTCCATGGCGGATACCGCCACCGACGTCTCCTTCTGGATCGCCTTGATCATGTCGCTTATTTCCTTGGTGGCGCGCGTGGTACGCTCCGCAAGGGCCCGGACTTCGTCGGCAACCACCGCAAACCCCCTCCCCTGTTCGCCGGCGCGCGCAGCCTCAATCGCCGCATTGAGCGCAAGCAGATTGGTCTGATCGGCGATGTCCTCGATGGTGCCGATGATCTCGCCGATCTGTTCCGACCTGGAACCAAGCCCCTTTACCGATACGGCCGCATCCTTAACCTGGGATGCGATGCTCGCCATCCCCAGGATGGTCTGCTGAACCACGCCTGCACCGGCCCTGGCTTTGTCGCTGGCATGCCTGGCACCCTCTGCAGCCAGATGGCAGTTGCGGGCGATATCCGCCGAGGTAGCTGCCATCTCCTCGGAAGCCGTCGAAACGCTGACGGCCTTATCGGCGGTATCGTTTGCGCCGGCCGCCATCTGGGAGATCCGCCCGTTCAAGTCGCTGCTTTCCGTTGCCACGCTGTTGGCGAGATCGGCGATGTTGCCAATGATGTTCTGAAGGTTGCCGCTCATGGTGAGCATCGCAGCATGAATTCCGGTCGCCGGTTGCGTTTGGCATTGCGAGCTCCCGAGATCGCCGCCGGCAATCCGGGTAGCCAGGTTCGAGATCATTTCCGGTTCGCCGCCTAGATCCTTGAGCACATGCCTCGTGAAGAGAACGGACGCGATGACCGACGAAATCGTGACCAATAGCAGGATGACCGCGAAGAGAATAATGTGGTTTTTCAGCTTCAGATGATGTTTAGCGAGGATCGGCTTGATGTCGTCGATGTAATTTCCGGTGCCGATTACCCATCCGAACGGCTTGAATTCCAGGGAGTAGCCGCGCTTTTGTGCGGCTACCGTGGTGCCGGGCTTAACAAACCAGAAGTCGGTGTAACCTCCACCCGGCAGTTTCCCTTTCTCGAGGATCTCCCGAATGAATGCCTTGCCGTTGGTGTCAACAATGTCGATGCGGTTTTTTCCTTCGGTTGCCTTGACGAGATGCACCACGTTGACCCCTTCGCTGGTGTCGGCCCAGAAATAGCCATCTTTTTCATATCTGAGGTCGCGGAGCAGGTTCGCCCCCGTCAGCTTTGCCTCCTCAAGTGTCATCTCTCCCCGTTGGGAGCGGTTGTAAACCGATTGCAGCATGCTGACGGCGTTTTCGACCTGATTGCGGATGTTTTTGTCATAGTTGACCTGCAGTTCCGCCAATGCCTCGCTCGTGCTGACGCTGGTCGCTCTGAACTGCAGGTAAAGAGACAAGCAGCTCAGGCCTATACCCAGAGAAATGGTCCACAGGACCAGCACCAGCGTCATCTTTGTGGTAAATTTCATGTTCTTTTGTCTCCCGCGTAACTTATTGAATATCCCAGGCAAGTAAAGCCAGGTGCATGTTCTCGCCTTATTGAAACAGTGAGCAGGTATTTCCTACCAGCACCCCCTTCGAGCGCGCTAGGTCGTGACTCTTCCCGACATATCCCGGCTTAGGTCTGCCAAATTCTGCTCCCCTTTACCAAGCGTCCCCGTACGGGACATTGTCACAGTACATTGCAGCTTATGGGGCTAACATTTACAGGGATGATGCCACGGAAGAAACCGGCGTGTTTTTGGTGGCTTATACGATTGATCGGGAAGGGAACTGTCCCTATTAAGGACATAGTGTGGATAGTGGGGGACAGCCGAGCCGGTGGGAGACGGGCGTAGCGGGTTAGGTGAAGCGAGTAAGCGCGCTTTCACGGTGGCAAATGATGCCACCGTCTTCTGCCAGGGTGTATTTTATCTATCTGAGGAATAGTTTTCACAGTTGCGGCTGTGATTCCAGGAGGTTGCCTTTGCAGAGCTCTGGCCGACTTGGTATGTAGGGTAGGCTTTGTGGAAGTAGTGGTGGAATCTGCAGACAGCTGCGAATTGGGGGTTAGGTTAGGTTGGGTTCGAACTTCCTGGTCTTTCCACACTTTTCATAAGTTCACTGGCGATATTGGGGCTTTCGAGCCGCATGATGCTCTCTTCCGCACTGCCGAAACTAAGCAGATTGATGCTCCCGTACCACACGATCCTTTGATCGATGAGCGCGAATTTCTGGTGAATGTTCGGGCGAAGTACCACACTTACCCCGGCGCCCTGTAACAAGTCCAGAGTCCCTTGCAGGGCGGCCGTATCCTTTCCTTCGAAATCTTCCGTCGGTCTCGTTACCACGATTACCTTGACCTTATTGCGCAACGCGACCTCCAGGTGCTGCAACATCTGCACGGTCCGCCTCTTGGTAACGAAGGGGCTCACTATCAGGATCTCTCTTTGCGCTGCCACAATGTCGTTGTGGTAAACCGGCAGAAAGTTGCTTTTGTCGAAGATAATGTCAATTGAGTCCGCGCCGACACTTCCGCCTTTTGCCTTATATCCGATAGATGCGTATCCGTTGAGCCGTTTATTGTACATCCTCTCCAGCACGCCCACATGGGTATCCACATAATCGTAAATCTGCACCTCGTTTTTCTTTTCGAACAGCCGATGAAGCCTCCCGGCATACTGCTGCAAGGTCCCCTTCCACGATATCGGCATGGTAAGAAAGAGGGTGTCGAGACGGGGCTCGTCGAATCCCTCCCCTATGTACCTGCCCGTGGCGATCAAGGTCAGCAGCTTATCCGCGGGGGTATCGGATATGCGCTGCAAGATTTCTCCAGCCTCCTTTGTCCGCCTTCCCCCTCTGAGAGTCATGACCTCGGGGATCCTTTCTCTCAGCCTTTCAGCGAGCAATTCCAAATGCCTGGTCCTGTCGGTCAAGACAAGACAGTTCCTGCCGCTTTCATGGCAATCGATCACATCGTTGACGATCAACCGGTTGCGCATCTCGTCCACGACCATGTGCGAATAGTGTTCCTGAATGGATAGGTCCTTTTCCACCTTATCCAGCGGAACCCGCAGAGTTGTGAATCTCGGTATCACGAAATGATCGAAGGGCCGTTTTTCCGCCTGTTTCTTTGCGTCATCCCTATATCGTATGGGACCGCATTGCATGAAGATGATGGGATGATGTCCGTCCTTCCTGGCGGGTGTTGCAGTCAAGCCATAGACATACCGTGCCGTTGCGGCTTTGAGAATTTGGTCCAGACTCACGGCGGCGACATGATGACATTCGTCGACTATGACCATGCCGTAATCTTTCACGCATTCTTTGACATCACCCTTCCTGTTCAACGATTGCATCAAGGCGATGTCGATGATTCCGCTCAGACTATTTTTGCCTTGCCCCAGTTGCCCGATTACGCTCCTGACCTTTTTTCGCCCTCTTTTTTTAACGCCGGGGTCCGATTCCGGCAGCGATTCGTTGATGGTCAGGAACTCCGTCAATTTGTTCTTCCATTGCGAAACCAGGCTGGCATTGTTGACAATAATGAGAGTGTTGACTTTCCTTTCAGCGATCAGCTTGATTGCCACAACCGTTTTCCCGAAGGCGGTGGTCCCGGAGAGGAGCCCGGTATCGTGCTCAAGCAGTCTGTCCATCGCCAAGGGCTGTTCGTCTCTCAGGTTGCCCTTGAACTCGACATCGATCATTCTGCCGCGGTTGGTCTTGTCCACCCAGTCGACGGCCGTCCCCTGTTCGGCAAGCACCGATCTCAGATCCTCTTCACATCCCCTCGGCAAGCAGAGATATTCGGGAGTATCTTCAGCGCTACAGATGATTCTTGGTTCATCATAGGTCGGCATGCGCATCGCCTGAGCCTTGTAAAACTCCGGGTTTTTGAAAGCAGCCAAACGCTTCAAATGGTTCAGCGCCCTCTGTGAGAAGCCGGCCTTCAGGACGAAGAGCATATTCGCTTTTACGATCTCTATTTCACGCGGAAAGTCGGTATCCAGCAACTTGGCTTTGCCTGTTTCCCACGGCTTTTGCTGCGCGTCCTCTTCATCTATTTTCAACGCTCCTAGTTCGTTTCCGGGGCACATTTTGGAAGTGAGCAATTTTACGTGGTCTTCCGACAGTCTCTGAATCGCGTCCAGGAACGCCCACTGATCGGCGTAGGGTTCGAAGCCCCCGTCGATGAATTCGCTGTTCTTGCCTTTCCTTGCCTCTTTCTGCAAAGGCAGCGCTATCAGATTTCCCAGGCCTCCCTTGGGCATTATGTCCTGATTTGGGAAGAACCTGTCATACGATTTGAAAGTGATCTCGTGCCGCTTACTCATGGCGTAAGTCAGCATCGCAGTACCGAACTTTCTCGCCAGGGATGCCGCGATCGGCGCTTCGAAGAAAAACCACGCATGTCCACCATTGCCGGAGCGCGACCGTTCTACGGCAACAGGAATAGCAAATTCCGCACACACGTCCCTCAAGGCCCTGACATCCTTTTGCCATTCACCCTTATCAAGATCTATTGCCAGAAACCAGCAAGTCTCATCAAGGCGCATCGGGTATATTCCCGCGACCATTTTCCCCAGCAGATGGTCTTTGATGACCTTTACATCCAAAGAGGCATACGCCTTATGGGTGCAACCGGCACATGTTCCCTTAGGTTTGCCGCAGACTCCCGACTTCCATTCATTCAGACACGAAGGCGAATATCCGGACTTTTCCTTCTGTTTGCTTTCCCATCTCTTGGCATAAACATCGTCCCGCCCTTTGAAGAGCGACATATACAGCCTGATTTTTTCACTTGGGACAGAGTTACTGTTTATGCCTGGCAATACTTTACCCGCAGATGGTTGGGGGGTCATTTCTGATTCATGCACGGAAATTCCATCAGCAGGAATCGGCGGATCCACAATGCCAAAACTTGCCTTCAAGGCTCTAATTTCTTCTTTCAGATTACAGTTCTCGGACAGTACCTCCTGATACTTTTCAAACAGCTCCTTAATAGAAATAGAATCCTCAACTTTCACGTCAAGACCTCTCTGATTTGCAAATTTATATTTAAGCAATTGGCCTGGCGTCAGCCTTGAGATGCTGGTTCTGAAGTTTTTGCCGTCTGCGGCAACTGTTTCCAGAATGGAAATAACTGCCGCCTATGCCAATGTCGGCAGATAATCATATATGCCGACATAATGTGCCATATTTCAATTCTCAACGCAAAGGCTTCATAATTGCCAAAAGAACGGATTTCCTGCCCCATTCCGGCTTGAATGACCTTCTTGGTAGAATGTCATTGACGGAGTTGACATTTTACGGTAAAAGGTACCTCTGTTTTGACTTCATCTGCACAGACAGCAAGCCGTAAAACACTAGACAAAACAGATCAACGCCATCTTAGCTCAGTTGGTAGAGCAACTGATTCGTAATCAGTAGGTCGACGGTTCGACTCCGTTAGATGGCTCCACAAGATCAAAGGGTTGCGACATTGTCGCAACCCTTTTTGTTTTCCCGCGTCCGTACGTAGTCTCTAACCCGCCCGATATGCTATCTCTAACGTTTTCTCGGCCACAGATGCAACAGTGTAGTAGCCGCTGAGGTTGACTTAAATCAGCTCCAAAACAAACTGCCGGTACTCTATCAGGCCATTGTTGAATACCTCAGTGAACCGGTCAAACGGTTCAACATATTGCCTCATTGCAGGGTTAACCAATCGATGGCTTCGAGCAGTTCGGCATGCTGAGTGGGCAGATCCCGCCAATGCCAAATTGGCTCATGGTGAAAGATTCGGTTTCTTAGAATTCTGATGCGGTTAAACCGTTTTGAGAGATTCTTCCTGACCCTAATTTTGCGTGGCATTGTCGGGACAACCGGCTTCAACAGCCACGGCCAAAGAACTTTTTCGTAGCGCACATCGAAAAGGCTGGTCCAGAAACCAAAGGTAAGTTCTGGAACAATTCTCCCAGCCTCCAGCTGCTTCTTACCCTTTAGCAGTACCCCTTTTGCCTCCTGTACCTTATAAAGTTCCTGCGGCAATAGAACTCCAGGGAGATCGAACCACGCATCGGTTTTGAAGTGAGAGGTGGCGGCATCGTGGATGCCGTTTCTGAGACAGACCTCCAGACATTGAAGGGGAGTGCACAGGCTCCCGGATAACTGCATATTCCAGGCGTAATGTGCAAACAGCTCCGCATCGGCACTGCTGGAACCGCGTTGCCGGTAAGCATCGAGACGTTCATGGGATATTGCACGCCGAAGTTGATCAGAAAAATTTGCTTGCATGTGCCACCCGCAAAAGCTAATATTTGCCTGCAGTCCCCGGAGAAATCCTCTCCCGGCCATGAGCCGGTGACGATCCCGGGGTTTTTTTTGCCCAATGACTATAGCGTCCGCATTTACAAAGGCAATCTCATCAGTGAACATGGTCCGCGCCTACTAATTCGGAATCAGACGGTGCGACTCCGTTAGAGGCTTGATACATTCAAGGGCTAACCGAAAGCGTGAGCCCTTTTTGCTTATCTGGGTCTGCTAGTTTAGGGCTCACAGCTGTGGTGATCGAACAGTTTTACTCATAGCGACAGTCATCGGGTAAATTCGAGAGTAATTAAAACAGGCTCACTGACATAGGGATTGACGCTGCAGGGTGTGAGATGGGGAGAGAAAGTCACCAGGTGAAGCGGAGGCTATATATTTTCCTATTTGAAGAACGCGAAAGGCCCGCCGATATGGCGGGCCTTTTAGTTTGTTGCACGTCACCCGTTTTAAGGGTCGTACCGGTGCTTTACTAGCACCGGAGCTTTTGCTGCTGTCATGTGATTAGAATCCTCTTCGGTGGAGTTTCTTTAATTCTGTCTGCCTCCTTTTTCCGAGATTCAGTTGCTGCGCTAGCTAGCTGAATGGAAGATAGCACCTGTCACGGCACAATAACAGTCTGTTGTAAAAAAAAGTTTTCGTGTATAGTCCGGAAGTTGTCTCCGCTAAATGACGGTTCCCGCCCTACCCGCTCCTGCCGCTAGCACCCTTACAGCAACTGACAAATTTCTTCTTCGTTGATACAACTTCGGACCGGCAGGTCGCCGCCCGATAGAGGTAAGGCCGCGTTTAGCTTGCCACTTACAGGCATTGGAGCGCTTACCAGCTAGCGATATCTCGCAGCAGTCGCATGACTCCCCGCCTCCCCCCAGCTTAAAGCCGGCGAGCCAAGGCAGAAGATCATCGGCATCAACATTGGCAATAAATAACGCGAAGTGGCGATTTGAAAAATATCTTTAGTTTGTTTTTCTCCGCAGAGCGCCCCTCCCATTTGACCGAGGCGAGTTGGAGATAGAGGTGAGGGTAGTTTGTCTGAGCCTCCTCCCGCCCCACCTACCGTTAAACTAACAACAGCGCTAATCTTGGTGCGCTGCACAAGCCCCCTTTCCCTTGACTTGTCAGCCGTAGCCTTGACGAAGGCTGATGGGAGAGGGATGGGGAGAGGGTGAAAAGTCGGTGTGAGCCTTACCCTCCCCCAAATCCCTCCCATAAAGGGAGGGGGAACAAATCGCCGGCAACCTCTAACTTAATGGCAGTGCCCCCCTCCCGTGAAGCTAGAGTAGAAGGTGACAGGGAGGGGGAAGTTGACTGCGAGAGAGGCGCTATCAGAAAAAAGAGGCAGACCGGATGGGTGTGCCTCTTCTCTCTTCATTCATCAACTTCTGCTACCAGCTATTTATAGAGCATCACTGTTTCCTGTGCCCGGCTCCCGGGCATTGGCGCTGAGCTTAGTACCTGCACGCCGTCTTTACCTTTTATCGCCTGGAATTCTGTCACCTTCCCTGACTCTTGCAGGGTTGCCGTGGAATTCCCACTCTTGGTATCCCAGTTGATAGAGAGGGTGTCGACATAGGTGTCGCCGCTGTAATGGTTGATACGGTAGGTTATGGTGTCGCCGCTCTTACGGGCATTGACCTTGTAGGTCTGCCCGCGTTCGGAGTACTGGAAGTTCTTCTCCCCTGACGCTATGGGATTGGTGCCGCTCCAAAATTCTATGGTGTTGAACAGTATGAAGTCCGCCAGCACCGAAGCGGTATAGACCGGAGCAAGAACGAAGATCCAGGTCACAAAGCTGCGTAGGTGTTTGTCACTGATGTCACCGTTTAACTTGTACACCTTTTTGGTCAGCGACATCTTTCCGTAGCATCCCTGCAAAGACACCATGACAACGGCCATGGCAAGAACTGCTGATATTATCCTTTTCATAACTCCTCCTGTCATAGTAAATGACTCTGCACTCATTATACATTAAGCGCACTGAGTGGAGTTATTATTGTTTGCTTGCAATGACAGTAGCAAAGATGGTTTTATGACATAGAAAGTGTGTTTGCTTGCAGAGGCGGTGATCTCTATTGGAGTTGTAGATTTGGTGAGACACAGGTTCTAGCTGGAGGAAGGCAACGGCTTAAAGCCTAATAGGAAAAAGGCCCGCCAATGTTGGCGGGCCTCGTGTGTATGTTGCTTGACACCCTTATCGAGGGTGATACCGGCGCTTTTATGTCACCGGGGCTTTTACTGCAGTCAAGTTTTTAGAATCCTGTTCGGTGGAGTTTCTTCGATGCTGACTACCTCCTTTTTCCGAGATTCAGTTACGCTAGCTAGCTATGAGTAATATAGCATCGTCTATGACACAATTACAGTCTGTTGCAAAATATTTTTTGCAGGTATACTCCGTGGGTTCTATCCCAAATGCCGGAGCCGGACGCCCGTTCACCCTGGCGACGCCGTCCGCTCAACGCAAAGCGGGGAAATAACCAGTGACGGCTATTCCCCCGCGTGAATCTATGAATCACTAACAGTAGCTACTTCTTTTTGGTGTGGCACTGACGGCAGTAAACCGGGCCTTTGTCCTCAAGCTCATGGCAGGAGATGCAGAGGCTGTGAGCGGTATCTTTGCCCCACCCGTCGATCTTGCCGAGCTTGCTGTTATGACAGTGAAAGCATTCGTCATTCAGGTTCTTCTGATGCTTCCAGTGCTTGAATGGGAGCTCCAGATCTTTCATCTTGAATGTGACGAATTCCGGGCCGTTCTCGTTAGGCGTCTGTGCCAGTGCGCCTCCGGAAATTCCAATGATTACCAGTGCCGCAAGCACCAACGTCCTTTTTTTCATGTACCCTTACCCCCTTCAGTATTTAACCTTCCAGCCCCTACTTAGACTTCTGCCTCTCACGATATACCTGGTTCAGCTTCTTGACCTTATTAGGATTGCGCTCTTTCCACTTGTTCACTACTTCACGCGAAGCCTTTTGCGCTCTTTCGGCTTCCGCTCCGGATTTTCTGACACTTTCTGCTGCCTTGCTCTTCCGCTCCGGATCGGCCTCCCTCAGTTTGCGCTGATGGAAAGGGTCGTTTTCGGCAGCCTCTACATCCGCCGGGCCGGCGTTCTGCTCAAACCAAAGCCTGGCCGCCTCGCGAGCCTTTTCCGGGTCGCCTGCGTGCAGACGCTTCAACTCCGCCATGGCGGCCCGTCGCTCTCTCTTCTTTGCCTCACGTAAGGCAAGCGCCTCTGCTTCAATCTCTGTCTTATCGATACTCATGAATACACCTCTGCCCCCTTTGTAGCACTTACACCAGTACCGGGTCAACTGCCCCGGCGAAAAAGACGCTGACCCTGCTGTTTTACCCGTGAAATCACCGACGTGTACACTGCCCACGGCCCAGGCACCTGCTGGACTTTGAAGGGCGGGATGTTAAAATCCGAAAGTGCATTTTCGGGACATCTCAGGCGCTAGCAGAGCGCCAGTAGCTTGGGAAGCCCCTGGGAAGCCCCTGGGAAGCCCCTGGGAAGCCCCTGGGAAGCCCCTGGAAGCCCCTGGAAGCCCTGGAAGCCCGGCAAACCGGAACCGGTCGGTACAAAACAGGTAAGCGGATCCGGCCAATCATAGGTAGAGCGGGAGTAAGCCATGAAAGTCTCCGCAATAGTCGGCGTTATCGTTCTCGTCGTAATTCTGCTGCTCGGTGTTTTTTATATGTGGGATAGGAGCGGGCCGGCCGCATCTTTGTCGCGCCAATCCGGGCCTATCTCCGGCAAGATGGATCTCATTGTGACGTTAAAAGATAGTGCCGAACTCAAAGATCTGACGGTCACTGCAGTTCAAGGGGAGAAGACCTTCCCGATACTGTCGAAGAATTACCCCTCCGGCACCAAGGAGGCGAAGGAAACCTTCAAAGTGGCGCCGCAACCAAGACTCAAGGAAGGTCCCTTCAAGCTGGAGGTCACCGCCACCGACCGCTCTGTCTTCAACTTCGGAGCCGGCAACCGCAGCGTGTTGTCCCAGGAGTTTAACTACCAGAACAAGCCCCCCTCTGTCACGGCGCTAAGCACGGCACATAATATCTCGCGCGGCGGGGCAGCACTTGTGGTGTACACCATCAACAGGGAGGTCGACAAAACCGGCGTAGTGTTCAACGGCCAGTTTTTCCCGGGGTACCGGCAATCCGACGACATATACGCCTGCCTGTTCCCCTTCCCGCACGACATCCCTGAGGAGCGCTTTGTCCCGAAGATATTGGCCGTGGACCGCGCCGGAAACGAACGGCTGACCGGCATTTATTTCCACCTGCTTCCCAAATCCTTCCCAGGCGACAAGATCGTACTCACCGACGGCTTTTTGGACAAAGTGGCGGCGGAATTCAAGGACCGCTTCCCGCAGGCTGCCACCCCACTGGAGATCTACCTTAAAGCCAACCGTGAGCTCCGGGTTCACGACAGCAAGATTTTAAGCGAGACCGGACGAAACACCTCGCCGGTGCCGCTTTGGGAAGGAGACTTTTTGCGCCTGCCAAACTCCGCCCCGCGCGGCAGCTTCGCCCAACTTAGAACTTATCTCTACCAAGGCAAACAGGTCGATCAGCAGTTCCACCTCGGCATCGACCTCGCTTCCCTGGCTCACTCGGAGGTTCCGGCGGCAAACCGCGGCAAGGTGGTGTACGCCGACGATCTCGGCATCTATGGGCAGTGCGTCATCATCGATCATGGACTGGGACTGCAAACCCTTTACGGGCACCTGAGCCGGATCGGCGTGAAAGTCGGGGACGAGGTGCAAAAGGGACAAATCATCGGCAACACAGGGGACACCGGGCTTGCCGGCGGCGATCATCTGCACTATGGAGTGGTGATCTCGGGCCAGGAAGTGAATCCGATCGAATGGTGGGATCGGTCCTGGATCAAGAACAACGTCACCAGCAAGTTGGAATCGGCAAAACAGGTCGCGCCGGTCAGCGGGAGGTAATCTAATGCATCAGTTAGTTCTTGTGCGACACGGCGAAAGCGTCTGGAACAAGCAGAATCTCTTTACCGGCTGGACCGATGTCGATCTCTCCGGGCGCGGCCAACAAGAGAGCCGGGAGGCGGGGATCGCGCTCAGAAACCACGGGCTCGGCTTCGACGTCGCCTTCACCTCGGTGCTAAAGCGCGCCATAGGCACTTTATGGCTGATGCTCGAAGAGATGGATCTCATGTGGATTCCCGAGAGAAAGGATTGGCGCTTGAACGAGCGGCATTACGGGGCACTGCAGGGGTTGAACAAGGCGCAGACGGCGGAAAAATACGGAGAGGAACAGGTGAAGCTCTGGCGGCGCAGCTATCAGGTGCGCCCCCCGGCACTTGAGGAGGGAGATAAGCGGCATCCGGCGCTTGACCCGCGCTACCGCTTTCTGGACCGGAATCTGCTCCCGGCCGGGGAATGCCTGCAGGATACCGTGGAGCGGGTGCTCCCCTTTTGGCAGGAACAGATAGTGCCGGCCCTTCATAATGGAGAACGCCCGCTGATCGTGGCACATGGCAACAGTCTGCGGGCGCTGGTTAAATATCTGGACCGACTCTCCGACGAGGAGATCATCAACCTGGAGATCCCCACTGGAAATCCTTTGGTGTATGAACTGGACGCTGATTTAAGGCCGATTCGTCACTATTATTTTGATAAGGAGAAAGGGTAACGTTTCATCAGTTGAGAGAATATATGCCAAACAAACCTACCGTAGGGGCGAACCTTGTGTTCGCCCTGTTTTGTTGGTTCTACATTTCCACTGGGATTTTGAAAAACATGGGGCGAACACAAGGTTCGAACCTTCGTTGGAAGGAAAGCATCGGTAAAAGCAGGTAAGATTAGCGCTCGTTCGGCAACTTAGTGGAAGCTCCCCCCTTTTTCGAAGGGGGGAGCTTTTTTAGAAGGTGGTGCTTTATAGAGGAAGCTCTTGGCTTGCCTCAGGCGTGGGCACTGGACCCATTTCTTCAGGCAGTTCAGGAAGCAGTTCACCATCAGGCACTGCTGGTTCCGAAGTTACCGGTGGCAGAAGATCGCCGCCATGCTTGGGGCAGTACTGGGTCGGCTCGGTTCCGGCGACGAAATACTCCTCCCTTTTAACCGGGCAGTCGGGTGCCGCAAGATACCCGGTGCCGGGATCGATGGAAGCGGTAACTACGCTGTCCGGTCTCGGAAAATCAAGGGCCGGTTTAGCGGCTGAAGCCTGACGCATGAAGCGCTCCCAAATGGGAGCGGAGACAGCCCCTCCGGTAAATCCTTTTCCTCCTGGCTTCGGCTTGTCGTAACCCACCCATACCCCGGTGATCAATTGCGGCGTATATCCGACAAACCAGGCATCGCGATAGTCATCGGTGGTGCCGGTTTTACCCGCGGACGGGCGCTGCTGGCTAAACCCTTTGAGGCTCTTGGCGGTTCCGTACACCATGACGTCCTTCAGCATCTGGGTAGTGACAAATGCGGTGGCCGGAGAAAGGACCGGCGTTACAGCGGGAGCAATTTCGGTCCAGGCGCTGCGCTTCCGCTCATAGATACGGATAATAATTCTCGACTCGGCCCGCAGGCCGCTATTGGCCAGCGGGGTGTAGGCGGAAACCAGTTCGTTCAGGGTGACTTCCTCGGTACCAAGGGCCAGGGAGAGATCCTTGGAATGCAAGGAGAGCCCGAGCTTTCCGGCCAAGCCGACAAAGTTGGGAACGCCGATGCTATCCAGAAGCTTTACCGTTATCACGTTGTTCGAGTAGGCAAGTGCCTGCCTGAGACTGAGTTCCCCGTAGTGTTTCCTCTCGTAGTTCTGCGGCTTCCAGGTGCGGTTATTGCCGCGACTGTAGCTTACCGGCTTGTCATCCCAGATGCCGGCGGCAGTAGCCCCGCTTTCCAAAGCCGCGGCAAAGATCAGCGGTTTGATAGCTGAGCCCGGCTGACGCTTGGCGGCAAAAGCGCGGTCATAAGAACTCTTGGCAAAATCCACCCCTCCCACGGCAGCCAGAACGTCCCCATTGACCGGGTTCAGACACAACAAAGCGCCCTGCAGCTTGGGGTTGGCCTTCTTGGGGTTGGCCTTCTTGACGCCTTCGACCAAGACCTTTTCGGCATACTTTTGCAGGTTTAGATCCATGGCGGATATGACGTCCAGGCCACCCTCTTCTATGATCCTCGCGCCGTAGCGTTGCACCAGTTTGTTCTTGATGTGTGCCATATAGGACGGGGCCTGTCCCCGTTTGGTGACGGAAGCCGGATGGGATGCCACTTTTGCCTTATGGCTTGCTGTGATCATCTTGAGCTCGACCATGCGGTTAAGGACCAGGTTTCGCCTGGCACTGACCTTGGTGATGTCTCCCAGCGGATTGTAGCGGCCCGGATTTTTCGGCACTCCGGCAAGCAGCGAACATTCGGCCTCGGTCATCTGTTCCGGACTTTTATCGAAGTAGAGCAGGGCGGCCTGGGCGATGCCCCAGGCACCGTTGCCGTAGTAGATCTGGTTGAAGTACATCTCCAGGATCTGGTCCTTGCTGTACTTTCGCTCATACTCCATAGCCAGCAGGCCTTCCTTGACCTTCCGGTCAATGGTCTTCTCGCTGTTCAAATATTTGTTTTTGATCAGCTGCTGCGTGATGGTCGAGCCGCCTTCGGCCAGTCTCCCTTTGACGACGTCCTTCACCAAAGCCCGGGCGATCCCCCTCATATCGATGCCGCTGTGATTGTAGAACCTGGCATCTTCGATGGCGACCAGCGCCTGTTTCATGAAGACGGGGATGCGGTCGATGGAGACCCAGTATCTCTGGGTCGGGAGAATCCGACCTACGAAGCGCCCCTGGTTGTCGAAGACCTTTATCGAGCTGTAGCCGTGAGGCAGGGGTGGGTGAGTGGCAAATTTTTCCTGGGCCGAGGCCGCTGAGACGATGAGGAGAACGAGGGAAAAACCTGCAGCAAAGAGACGGATCATTTTTTTCAGATGGGCTTGCGGACGAGAAAGCAAAATATGTTTCTCCTACTGTCCCCTTTGCGAGGGGAGACGGGATTTTCACCCCGTTTTTGGTTGTGTGCCGTCCGAATAAAGGCAAATTCACCTACATCCTTCGGTTACACTCTTGCGCAGATAGTCCCCCCTCTCCCCGACCCTCTCCCACGAGGGGAGAGGGGGCTTTAAGCTCTCCGTGCGGGATTCAAGCTCCTTATGGGATTCAAGCTCCCCTCCCTTTACTTGTCAGCCGTAGCCTTGGCGAAGGCTGATGGGAGGGGCTGGGGGAGGGTGAAGGTTTACTTCCTCACATTCGTTACTACCTGATCCCTTCCAGATAGCGTCGCACCTGCCCCGCCAGTTCCGGCGAATCCAGCAAAACCGAGAGCTCGTTGCTGCGCGACAAAGCCGAATGGGTCAGGTTATGGCTCCCGATCATGGAATAGCGGTCGTCTATGACAATCGCCTTCACATGCGTCACCCGCCGCGGCTTGGGAAAGACCACCTTGACCCCACCCCGCGACAGCATGTTTGCCGCGGCCCGATTCTCCTTGCCGAGACGCCTTCCCCCCTCCAGGATCACCGTCACCTGGACGCCGCGCTGCCTGGCCTTGACCAGTTCGCGCGCGATTACTGCCGGCAGGTTCCCCTTGCGCTCCCCGACCTTGAAAACATAAAAGGCGCAGATAATGCGCCTTTTCGCCTGACGGATCCGGGTTACCAGTTCTCCGCGATAGGCGCCGTTTTCCAAAAGCGCTGCCCGAACCGGTGCACTCTGCGCAGGGGTGGGTGGGGCGACAAGAAGCAGCGCCGCAAACGCCCACACCACACCCCTGGCCAGAGTATGTCTCAACTAAGGATATCCATGACCTTGGAAAAGAAATTCTTACGCATCGGATTGACGTCTTCGCCGCTGATGCGCGCCAGTTCTTCCAGCAGCTCGCGCTGCTGCCGGTTCAGGTTGGTCGGTGTTTCGACCTTTGCCACCACCAGGTGGTCACCCCTGCCGTAACCCTGCAGTGCGGGTACACCCTTGCCGCGCATCCTGAAAGTGGCACCCGACTGGGTACCTTCCGGGATCTTCATGCTCACCTTGCCGTCCAGCGTCGGCACCTCGATCTCGCACCCCAAAGCCGCCTGGGTGAAGCTGATCGGGATCTCGCAGATGACGTCGTTGTCCTCGCGCCGAAACAGCGAGTGCTCGCGCACGCTGAGCGCTACGTAGAGATCGCCGTTGGGACCTCCCTTGGTCCCCTGCCCACCCTCTCCGTTCAGCTTGAGACGAATGCCTGTTTCCACACCGGCCGGTACTTTCACCGAGATGGTCTTCTTGTCGCGCACGGTCCCGGAGCCCCTGCAGGTCAGACAGGGATGATCCACCACCCGTCCCTCGCCGTTGCAGTGCGAACAGGTTTTGCTTACGCTGAAGAAGCCCTGCTGGAAACGCATCTGGCCGGCTCCCTGGCAGGTCGGGCAGGTCTTGGGACTGGTGCCCGCCTTGGCGCCGGAGCCGCCGCAGGTATCGCAGCGCTTGGCGTACGGGATATCGATCTTTTTCTCGACGCCGAAGGCCGCTTCCTCAAAATTGATCTCCATGTTGTACTGCAGGTCGTCGCCGCGTCTGCCGCGGGTCGCCTTCTGCCTGCCGCCGAACACTTCGCCGAAGATGTCGCCGAAGATGTCGCCAAAGGGCGAGCCGTTGAAGCCCCCCGACGAGTAACCGCCCCCCCCGACCGCGGCATGGCCGAACTGGTCGTAGCGCGCCCTCTTCTCGGCATCCGAGAGGACTTCGTAGGCTTCCGAAACCTCCTTGAACTTGTCCTCGCTCGCCTTGTCGCCAGAGTTCTTGTCCGGATGGTGCTTGACTGCCAGGCGCCGGTAAGCCTTCTTGATCTCGGCCTCGGAGGCGTTCCTGTTTACTTCTAGGAGCTCGTAATAATCCTGCTTGTCGCCGTTTGCCAAAATAGGTCCTCGTAACACAAAGAGCAGCGTCTCTATTAATGAGACGCTGCCCGTTGCGTGATGTTATTTTTTATGCTGCGCCATCTTCTATCAAAGCTGCCTTATTTTGCAACCATTTTCCTACTTGTCGTCCTTCACCTCTTCGAAGTCGGCGTCGACCACCTTCTCACCCTTGGCGGCGCTGGCTCCCTCCGCCTCCTGTGCGTTGGGCTCGCCACCTGCCTGCTCGGAACCCGGCTGCGCCTTGGCGTAGACCGCCTCTGCCAGCTTGTGGGATGCCTGCATCAGGCTCTCGCTCGCCTTCTTGATCTCTTCGGCGTCGCTACCCTCCAGGCTCTTCTTGAGGGCTGCGATCCCTTCTTCGATCTTCTGCTTCTCGGCGGCGTCGATCTTGTCGCCGAATTCCTTGAGCGATTTCTCGGTCGAGTAGACCAGGTTGTCGCCCTGGTTTTTGGCTTCGATCAGTTCGCGCTTCTTCTTGTCCTCGGCTGCATGCGACTCAGCCTCGCGGACCATCTTCTCCACCTCTTCCTTGGAAAGGCCTGAGGAAGCGGTGATCCGGATCGACTGCTCCTTGCCGGTGCCGAGGTCCTTGGCCGCAACGTGCACGATGCCGTTGGCGTCGATGTCGAAGGTGACCTCGATCTGCGGCACGCCGCGCGGTGCGGAAGGGATGCCGCCGAGCTCGAAGTTTCCGAGGGTCTTGTTGTCGGCCGCCATCTCGCGCTCGCCCTGCAGCACGTGGATGCTGACGGCAGGCTGATTGTCGGCTGCGGTCGAGAAGACCTGCGACTTGCGGCACGGGATGGTGGAGTTTTTCTCGATCAGCTTGGTCATCACGCCGCCCAGGGTCTCGATCCCCAGGGAGAGCGGGGTCACGTCGAGCAGCAGCACGTCTTTCACGTCGCCGCGCAGAACGCCCCCCTGGATGGCTGCGCCGATGGCGACCACCTCGTCCGGGTTAACGCCGCGGTTGGGGACCTTGCCGAAGATGTCCTGCACCTTCTTCTGCACGATCGGCATGCGGGTCATGCCGCCTACCAGGATTACCTCGTCGATATCCGACGGGGAGAGACCGGCGTCCTTGAGGGCCATGCGGCAGGGACCTTCCAGGCTGGCGATCAGATCAGCGCAGATCAGCTCCAGCTTGGCGCGGGTAAGCTTCATGGTCAGGTGCTTGGGGCCCGAGGCGTCGGCGGTGATGAACGGGAGGTTGATGTCGGTCTCAAGCGAGGTGGAAAGTTCGCACTTGGCCTTCTCGCCCGCTTCCTTGAGCCGCTGAAGCGCCATCTTGTCGCCCCGGAGGTCGATCCCCTGGTCCTTCTTGAACTCGTCGGCGATCCAGTCGATGATCTTCTGG